>Ga0182027_10001470_pt1 | contig 39432 bp, 28 predicted proteins | sample 712E1DmetaG_FD_121300 | JGI IMG/M metagenome (GOLD analysis project Ga0182027, IMG submission 121300) | Permafrost microbial communities from Stordalen Mire, Sweden - 712E1D metaG (Illumina Assembly) | ecosystem: Environmental > Terrestrial > Soil > Wetlands > Permafrost | place: Sweden...
CGGCTTGCGCGGCATCTTTGAAGGTGATACCACTATCGAGGAAGTTGTCAAATATACCTGACCCCGGACGCGTTCGGGGCTGAACCCATTTGCTATGCCAAAATACGATTACGTGGCGTTGGACGCCCGCGGCAAAGAAACGAAAGGCACGGTCGAAGTCGCCAGTCAGAACGAGGCCATTGGCCGGGTCAAGGAAATGGGCCTCTTCCCCACCAAAATCGTCGAGACCGAAAAAGTCCAGGAAAAAAAGGCGGCCAAGCAGAAGTCCGGGCCCAGGCCCAGGGCCGGCGGCAAAAAGCGCGGCAAGCTGGACATGCAGATCAACATCAAGATCCCCGGCTTGGGCGGCTCGGTCAAACCCAAGGTGTTGACGACGTTCACCCGGCAACTGGCCACGCTGGTGGACGCGGGCCTGCCGCTGTTGCGCGGGCTGCACGTGCTGGAAAAACAGGAGCGCAACCGCGCCCTGAGAAGAATTCTCGGCGAACTGGCGCTGGCCATCGAAGGTGGCAGCACATTTTCCGAGGCGCTGGCGCAGCATCCCAAGGTTTTCAACCGTTTGTTCGTGAACATGGTCAAGGCGGGCGAACTGGGCGGCGTGCTGGAAGTGGTGTTGAAACGCCTGGCCGAATTTTCCGAAAAAGCCCAGAAGATCAAGGGCAAGGTCAAAGCCGCGCTGTTTTATCCCATCGCGGTGCTGGTCGTGGCGGTGGGCATCCTGGCCTTGCTGCTGGTCATGGTCATCCCCAAGTTCAAGGAGGTTTTCGCCGGCATGGGCGTCAAACTGCCGCCTTTCACCGTGTTTGTGCTCTCCATCAGCGACGCCGTCCGATTCCACATTCTGCCAACATTGGGCGGCGTGGCGGTCGTGGTGGTTCTGTTCCTGCTGGCCATCAAAACAAAAGTTGGCCGCCTGATTTGGGACAAATTCAAACTCAAGGTGCCTCCGTTTGGAACCGTCGTCAGCAAAGTGGCCATCTCCCGCTTCACCCGCACCCTCGGCACGCTCGTCAGCAGCGGCGTTCCCATCTTGCAGGCCTTGACCATTGTCAAGGAAACCGCCGGCAACGTCATCATCAGCAACGCCATCAGCCAGGTGCACGAAAGCGTCAAGGAGGGCGAAACCATCACCTCCCCGCTCGAGGCCTCCGGCGTTTTTCCACCCATGGTCGTCAGCATGGTGGATGTCGGCGAACAAACCGGCGCCCTGCCCGAAATGCTCCTGAGAATCGCCGACAATTTCGACGAAGAAGTGGACAATGCCGTGGCGTCCATGACCTCGCTGCTGGAGCCCATCATGATCGTGTTTCTGGCGGGCATCGTCGGCAGCATCGTGATTGCCATGTTCCTGCCGTTGATTGCCATGATTAACAACCTGAGCGGTGGTGAAGGTGGCGGAGGTCACGAATAACCAACGGCTATTTCAGTTAACTTTTGTTTCAAACCGGCAAAAAAACATTGACAATTGAAGCGCTTATGTGTAAATACAATGTAAAGACATTGCATGGGCGTTCTATTTACAATTAGCTCGTTATGGAGTTCGATTGGAACAATCCGCCCTTTGAGTTGGATGGTTCTTTGACTCAGCGGGAAATTGAAGAGTCCTTTGAAGATGCGTTTGCCGTCCGGCTGCTGCCGGACTCGCCGCGGTTCAGCGTCCAGGCGCGCTTTTTCAATCTCGGCCTGTCCGCCGGCGGCATTGGAGTCTTCAGTATGTATCGAACCAACGGCCGGCTGATCCGGGTTTTGTTTGCCCGCGTGTTCGAGCCGGAAGAACGGTTTTTTTACCAGCGGAAAATGGACCAGACGCTGACGGGGGAGAAGTGAAACGTGGCGGGTGAAATCGTCCTCGTCCTCGTCCTCGTCCTCGTAATCGGGAATAATAAATCGAGGACGAGGACGAGAACGAGCAGGAAAAGTCGGTAATGAGAACTTTTGCCAATTGGGAAGAGGTGCCGATGTTCGACACCGAAGAGGCCGAGGCGGATTTTTGGGTGGAGAACCGTCCGGACTTGCGCCTGATGGAAGCGGCCACGGCCGGCAGCGCGGAAGCCGCCGAGTCCATCACCATCACGCTGCGGATTGACCCGCGGATGCTGGCGCGGATCAAGCGGCTCGCCCGGTCGCGGTACTTGAATTATCAGAGCATGATCAAACAATGGCTCAGCGAACGAATGGAAGACGAATTGCGCGAAAAATGAAAACTACCAAAAGTGACAGGTGGCAGGTGGCAGGTGACCGGATGGAAAACGCGGTGCGTTCCCCTCACGCCTCACGTTTTACGTTTCACGCATCAACCCTCAACCCTCAACCCTCAGCCCTCAACCAGCTTCGCGCCTTCACCCTCATCGAACTCCTGGTCGTCATCGCCATCATGGCCACGCTGGCCGCGCTCCTGCTGCCGGTGATTCGCGGGGTGAAAAAACGCCAGTTCATCAGCCACACCCAGGCGGAAATGGCGCAATTGGAGATGGCCATTGACCGTTACAAGTCTGCCTACGGCTTTTACCCGCCCGGCAACCCAAACAATCCGCTGATCAACCAGCTCTATTATGAATTGGAGGGGACACGGCTGACCAACGGAGACACTTACGTCGCCTTGGACGGCAGCGCGCCAATCAATACCAACTATGTCGGCGCCACTTTCGGGGTGGGCGGTTTCATCAATAGCACCAAGCCCAGCGGCGACGAGGAGTCAACCGCCGCCAGGAATTTTCTTCCCGACTTGAGGCCGAAACAGATTTTCAATTTTACCAACATCAACACCGGGCCGGACGGGATAAACGTGCTGGTCGGCTCCGTGGGCGGGCCGGACACCATCTACCAGCCGTTGGGCATGCAGGAACTCAATCCCTGGCGCTACAATTCCTCCCACCCCACCAACAATCCCGGTTCGTATGATTTGTGGATTCAGCTTTCGATTTCCGGCCAAACCAACCTCATCTGCAACTGGAGCAAACAGGTGCAGGTTAACAACTCGCTGCACTGAATTGTTTATGCGCGCCACGCCCTCATCCAAACCCCGCCGCGCCGGCTTCATCGCCGTTGACTGGCGCGATTGCGCGTGGTCGCCGCCCATCGTAGTGATGCAATCCGGGGGACGGCCAGGCCACAACCAGCGCACCGCGTCTTGGACTGCGGTGGCAGAGCGCAGCGGCGACACCGCTTTTCGACGACTGCGGACAGAGCTTCCAAAGCGGCGTGGCTCCCGCAGTGGCGGGATTCCCGCCGCAGTCCAAAAAGATTTGGTTGCAGCTCCCCCGCGCCTTTGCGCCTTTGCGTTGAAATCCTGTTAAATACTTGCGGCCTAAAACCTATGAAAACCATCCTTATCAAAAGTAACATGACGAAAGGTGACCAGATGGCAGACACGGCGCGTTCTCGCCATGTGCAACTTGGCCTTCAGCCTTCAGCCTTCAGCCTTCAGCCTTTCCGCCACGCCTTCACCCTCGTCGAAATGCTGGTCGTCATCGCCATCATCGCCATTCTGGCGGCGTTGCTGCTGCCCGTATTGGCGGGCGCCAAAAAAGCCGCGCAGAAAAAACAGGCGGCGATAGAAATCAGCCAGATTGTCGGCGGCATCCAGCAATACGATTCCATCTATGGCCGCTTCCCGGTTTCGAGTGATGCTCAGGCGGCAGCCGCCAAAGGCAACGGCGATTTCACTTACGGCGCGGCTTTCCAAACCCCAGCCGGACCCGCCTTACCCTGCAATCTGGTCAACACGACCTATGCCATGAGCAATTGTGAAGTCATCGCCATCCTGATGAATTTCACCAACTTCCCCAACGGTACCGGCTGGACCATCAACACCAACTACCAAAAGAATCCGCAGCAGACGATTTTCCTGAACGCCAAAATGTCGGGTTGGGATCCGTCACAGGGAGGCCTCCCGGTGGCCGGCGTCGGCAACGACCTGGTTTATCGCGACCCGTGGGGCAGTCCCTACGTCATCAGTCTGGATTTAAATTACGACGAGCAATGCCAGGACGCGTTTTACAGTTCGTCCGCACTGTCTTCCGGACCCTCCGGAACCAACAGCGCCGTCGGCCTGCACGGTTTGGTGAATCCAGATGGCACTGCCAACAATTATCGGTATCACGGCAAAGTCATGGTCTGGTCCGCCGGGCCGGACAAAATGATTGATCCGAACGCGGCCGCGGACACCGGTGCAAACAAGGACAACATCCTGAGCTGGCAATAAAAAAAAGCTAAAGGCTAAATGCTAAATGCTAAATTAAAATTTCCCGCGAAGCGCCATAAGGTTTTAGCCTTTAGACTTCAGCCTTCAGCCTTTGCCTGGTCAGCGTTCACCCTCATCGAACTGCTGGTGGTCATTTCCATCCTCGGCATTCTCGCCTACCTGGTCACGCCGGCCATCAAGCATTTCGGCAAAGCCGACGCCACCATCAGCGCCTCGCGCCAGTTGCTCGACGACGTCGCCCGCGCCCGCCAGATCGCCATCAGCCAGCGCACGACGATCTATATGGTTTTCGTCCCGACGAATTTTTGGGGCGGCGATTCGGGCGTTTTTCTTTCCGGTCTGTCTGCCGCCGAGCAAACCGCCGCGACCAATCTTTGCGACAAACAGTATACCGGTTACACGTTTGTCAGCCTGCGTTCGGTGGGCGATCAACCGGGACAGGGCCGGCCACGCTACCTGGCGCCGTGGCAGAATTTGCCGGACGGCACGTTCATCGCCCAGGCAAAATTCAACAATTCACCATTACCCGCCCAATCCTACCCGATCAACGATCCTGTTTCCGGCGCGGTGTATAACATTTGCGGTTTCAATTACACGAACATCTTTCCGTTTCCCGTGGAAACGAACCTCAACTTTGCCCTGACCTTTCCGGTTAATCTTCCTTACATCGCGTTCAACTACCTTGGCCAGTTGACAGTTGACGGGGTGAACCTGGCCGACCGGGACGAATACATCCCGCTCGCCAAGGGCGGGGTTTTGCTGGCCCGGGACTCGGTCACCAAGGCGCTGCAATTGGACCCGGCGGATGTCATGGAAACCCCGCCCGGCAACAGCACCAATTCCTCCTACAACATCGTCCACATTGACCGGCTGACGGGCCGCGCGGTCCTGGAATTCCAGAAGACGCAATGAGCAAAAAGGATAAAGGCTAAATGCTAAATGCTAAATTAAAATTCCCCGCGAAGCGCCATAAGGTTTCAGCCTTCAGCCTTCAGCCTTCAGCCTTTGCTTGCGCCGGTTTCACCATGGTCGAGATTGCCATCTGCCTGGCCATCATCGGCTTCGCCCTCGTCGCCATCATCGGCGTCCTGCCCATTGGCATGAACACCCAGCGCGATAACCGCGAGGAAACCATCATCAACCAGGACGCCACCATCCTCATCGAGGCCATCCGCAACGGCGCGCAAGGGCTGGATGACCTGACCAAATACGTTTACCTGATTACGAACATCGTGACGAAATATGACTCAACGGGCAATCCTCAGAGTCCTCTGATCCTCAAAGGTTATACCTATACCGACTCAACCCGGGACGGCGCCAGCACGACACCGCTATTACCAATCAACAGCGGCCAGCGCATTGTCGGACTCCTGAGCACGCCGGAATATATGGACCTCAACGGCTATCCCACCAACAACCTTCTCAGCGGTGGTTACAGCAACCACGTCGTTGCCTATGTCCGTTCCATGAGCGGGCCGGCGGTGGAAAAGCCGCCGCAGGATAACGACATCGTGCGCGAGGATTCTTTTGGTTACCGTGTCCTGTGTGTCAACGCGCCGGTGGCGGTGGATACCAATCTGTACAATACGGTGCTCCATCCCAATGGTCCCCCCGCTTACAATAAACAACTCGACGCCAATCTGCACGAACTGCGCCTGACCTTTCTCTGGCCGCAACTGCCCAATGGCGGCGTTGGGCCCGGCCGCCAGACTTTTCGCGCGACGGTGGCGGGACAAATCGCGCAAACCAACATTGTCGCCGGACAGACTTTGTATTTTTACCAGCCGCAATCGTTTATCAACGTCACCAATACGCCGTGAGACCTAAATTTCCCATCAACGGAGCGCGGCTGTCTCAGCCGCAGCTGGCTCGATTGGGCCAGAACCCACGGAATCCAGTGCCGTCTTTTCGTGATCCAGTGTGCTGCGGGTGGGACACCCGCGCTCCGTCGCCAACAACCCTCAACCCTCAACCTTCAACCCTCAACCAGTTTCGCGCCTTTACGCTCATCGAAATTCTCGTGGTGGTGGTGCTGCTCTCGCTCATCATCCTGGCGTTGATGACGGTGTTCAACAGCACGCAGACCGCGTTCCGCGCCAGCCTCACGCAGTCGGACGTGCTGGAGGGCGGCCGCTCGGCCATGGGCATGATCAAAAGCGATTTGGAGGAAATGGCGCCGTCGTTTGGCGCAAGCAACGGCGCGGTTAACTTTTCCACCGCGGTGGTGGCAACGGGCACCAACAATCCGCTCTTGCAATCGCTGGTCGGCAGCGGCAGTCCGACCACCCTGCACACCAATTTGCTGGAAAACATCTTCATTCTGACGCGCCAGAACATGACTTGGACGGGCGTCGGTTACGTGGTGGATACCGCCTCGCCCAAGTACTTCAATCCGCTTTACCGTTTTTCCATGAGCGCAAACGTTATGGCTCAGAATGTCCCGGCCGTGCTTTTCACCAATTTTTTCACCAATCTGCCCGCCTACACCGGTCTCCCGATTTCGCCGACCAACCCCAGCATGAGCCATTTGATGGACGGCGTGGTGGATTTGCGCTTGCGCGCCTATGACCCCGGCGGCCTTTGGATGACAAATATATATGACTATAACAGCACCAATTCTGTTTTGGTTATAACCAACAAAAACGTCTTGTTCCTGCCGGATCCCGGCCCCAATCCTGATTCCGGTTTTGGCGAAGTCGGGTTTATCATGTACAGCAACACGCTGCCGGCGTCGGTGGAAATCAATCTGGGTGTGCTCGAAGACCGCGCCATCCAGCGCGCCCAATCGCTGCCCAATGAACCGCCCGCCTGGGCCCAATCCAACTACCTCGCCGGTCGCGTCGGCCAGGTGCACGTCTTCCGCCAGCGCGTCTGGATCCGCAACGTTGACCCCTCAGCCTATCAATGAAACATCCATTTACGATTTACGATTTACGATTTACGATTTGGAAAAAATCGGGTGGGGCTGGCAGTCCCCTGCCTGCCGCCGATGCTCAACAGCGGCGCGCACGGAGTGACGCGCCCTACCTTTCCCATCGCGGCCTTCAGCCTTCAGCCTTTAGCATTCAGCCTTCGCAACAACGCGGCGTTGCGTTGATCATCACTCTCATCCTGCTCGGCGTGGTCACGTTCATGGCCATCGCCTTCCTGGCCCTCAGCCGCCGCGAACGCGGCGCCGTCACCACCGTCACCGACACCGCAACCGCGCGGCTGGCGGCGGACGCCGCGCTGGCCAATGCCGAGGGGCAAGTCGTGGCCAACGCGCTCGCCACCACGAACCCTTACAACTTCGGCCTGCTCGTCTCCACCAATTACATCAATGCGAACGGTTTCGTGAGCGGCAGTGCCGACCCGACCAACGTCAATTATCAATATTCGACTGGCAGCAACATCTTTGGTCCCGACTTCCTGCAAAACCTGGCCAATTTGTATTACAGCCCGCGCCCGCCGGTCTTCATCGTCACCAACCAACTGACGGGTGGGAACGACTTCCGTTACTATCTGGATTTGAATCGGAATGGACGATTCGAGTCGAATGGCTGGGTGGCGAATTTGGACAACAGCGGGATCATCATTTTAGACGGTTCAGGCTTTGCCGTTACGAATATCCAGGTGGGCGACCCGGAATGGATTGGCGTGTTGCAGCGGCCCGACCAGCCGTATGGACCGAACAATCCGTTCGTGGCACGCTACGCCTTCATCGCCGTGCCCGTCGGCAACACGCTCGACTTGAACGCCATTCACAACCAGACCATGACAAAAGCGGTCAATTCCGATGCCGCGTCCCATGCAAGCGACGGTTTTTTCCGCAACCAAGGCGTCGGTTCCTGGGAAATCAATCTGGCCGCTTTCCTGACTGATTTGAACACAAACCAATGGGATATCAGCACGGACCCTTACGCCTATCTACAGCCGAACAACGCTAATACCGGCCGTGGCTTTGAAGATGCGCTTTCGCTTTTGAGTCATCGCTATAACTACAATTACGGCACGCTGGCTCCAGTGGGAGGGCCCACCCCCCCCGGATTATTTACAACCGCGACCTTGTTCCCTCCATTTCAAAACAACATTGATGTTTATAGCGATTGGAATCCGCCGATGACCACCCCGGCGGGGATTAATGTCAGTGGCCAGGACGTGACATTTTCGTGGGCGGGCGCGGATAACACCAATCATTTCTTCGCGCCGGAGGAATTGTTCAACTCGAACGAGGTCTCGGCGCTATTCGTCAACAGCCTGCTCGCCGCCGGCAACACCAATTCCACCTACGACCGCTACACGTTTTACCGGCTGCTCTCGCAACTCGGCACCGATTCCACGCCGGAATCGGGCAGGATGAACATCAATTACGACAATCTTAACCCGTATTTCAATGGGGTTCTGGATACCAACAACGGCGTCGCCTCCTCCACGAATTTCGCGACCTGGCAGCCGCTGGCATTTTTCACCAACGCCGCCGACCGGCTGCTGCGCACCTACACCAGCCGCTGGCGCAGCAGCGATCCCACCAACTTTGCCACCGAGTTCTACAGCGTGACCGATTTCAGTCCCATGATTTCCAATCCATCCCTCTGGACCAACTATCCCGCGTTTGGCATCGGGAACATCCCGGTTTTGGTGAGCAACCGGTTCGTCTATTCGTCCGCCGTCAACCGCCTGCTCCAGCTCGCCGCCAACATGTATGACGCCACAGCCAATCGCACTTACATCGGTGCGACTACCTATCCTTATTTACCCAGCGTGTTCCGGCCTTTCTTCAATAAGGTGACTACTTCCACATCTACCAACGTTTATATCTGCGGGTTCAGTGAAGTAACAAATGTAAACGAAGCGGATCTGCCTTTATCAGTGCCGTTTAACTTGGAGAACCAGCGTGATCTCGCAACGCTCGTCACGAATGTGCCTAATCACATCAATGTCTATGGCGTGCCGCTGATCATTGGCGCAAAAAAAGGATTCCCAAATTTCAACGAATTTGCGCTGCAAAGCGTCTTCCAGCTTTCACGCAAACTACAGGTCACCCGGCCGAATACCAATACGCCGGCCAGTTCACAGGCATTTCAGGTCAACCAGATGTTCAACATCAGCATCAGCAATCAACTGGGCGTGGATTTTTGGAATTCGTACAGCAACAATTACCCCCGCCCGGTGGCCATTTACGTGACCAATTATCTGTACGTAACGCTGACCAACGATGAATTATTCGGCACTAATCTGTTTTGGGCTTTATCAGGATATATTCCGCCTTTCGCCAACTGGCCTGGTTACGGCAATATCATTCAGCCCAACCTTTCATCCTTCCAAATCCCGTTGAATACGAACCTTACGGTCATCACGAATTCAACGTATATCTTCAACTCGGGGGGCACTCCCTTTTTGACGAATCCTCCGGCGGCGGCCTATGAAAGCAATGTGGTCGTCAACGGCTCAAGTTATCCACAACCACATTGGATGATGACGATGACGAATCTGATTCAAGCGTTCATGGTGGACACCCTCAGCGGACGGATCATTGACTACGTGCAGTTGAACGGGCCGAACAGCGTCCGCGATTTGAGCATGGAAATTCAAACCAACTATGACAAACCGCCCCCCGACCCAAATCTTTTAGCATACTACGAACTATGGGACACGAACCTAAACAATGGGGTGCCAGTCGGGGTTGCCAATCAGATTGATGTATCGGCGGGAATTAGTGCTTATGGTTTTTCCTCGGCCAATGGTTCGTGGGCGCAAGGGGGAACCAAGGACAGCGAAATAGACGGGTTCAGTGCTTTTTTTGTCGGCTCGCCAGCATCTGACTCATCCGCTAATTTTGGCATATACTACACAACCAATGCCCAACAGGTCCCCTTTACACCCACGGCTAGGGTCGTTCAACAAATCAGTTGGGAGGCCAATGATCCGCTGGTTCATTATCTGCCCAGCGATTTGAATTGGTCTGGCGCCAATACATGGGGTGTGACGCCAAATCCCAATGGAATGGCGGGATCTTTGAATCTGCGTTACATGCCGTGGGGTGGTTATCCTGGCACTCAGCCCAACTCGAGCACGTCGGATTTTAACGCGGCAAATGCGTGGAATACCGCAATCAAAGATCCGCTGGTGACTTCATCGGATTTCTGGGATTTCCCGACGAATAAATTCCCGACCGTCGGCTGGCTGGGCCGCGTCCATCGCGGCACGCCGTGGCAGACGGTCTATCTCAAGGCGCCGGATGTTCTCGCCGAAATGGATTCCTTCGGTTCCAACATCGGCACCAACAACTGGGCGCAACAATGGACGGGCGACACGCAATTAACGTATGGCCAATATTTCGACGCCGCCAACACCGCGCCGGTGCTGGACCGGCTGTTGTTCGACCTGTTCACCACCGCGTTCAACGACAACGCCTCGCGCGGGACACTTTCGGTCAACGTCGGTCCGACCAACGCCAATCTGGCCGCCTGGTCGGCCTTGTTCAGCGGCGTTGTGGTGCCGACAAACACCATCGGCGGCTATACGATCATTCAATCCGCCGGATCAGCGGGTTCAAGTTCGTTGTTGGGAGGACTGGTTGTGGATATCAACGCCACACGCGCGACTTTCACCAATGCCGATGGCTTGGCAGGGACATTCGAACACGTCGGTGATATTCTGGCTACGCCGGAATTGACCGTGTCGAATCAGTGGATACTCCTCAACAATTCTGACACCGTAAATGGCATCAGCGATGAGATGTATGAATGGCTGCCGCAGCAGACCCTGTCGCTCATGCGCTGCTCCAGTTCGCCGCGTTACGTGATTTATTGCTACGGCCAGACGCTCAAGCCCGCGCCCGATTCGGTCTATAACGCCGGCGGACCGTATTTTGGCATGATCACGAATTACCAGGTCGTGTCGGAAATCGCCACCCGCGCCGTCGTGCGCTTCGACAGCATGGTGACTAATGTTGTTACCTTCACCAATGGCATTAATGCTGATGGCGTTTATGTGACCAATTGGTTCAGCGTTCCCGTGGTGACGAACAACAACGCCGTGATTGAGAGCTTTAACATTTTGCCACCCGATTAAATGAAAACGAGGATGGAAGATGGAAGATGGAGCGCCGAGCACCGTCTCGGCCTGTTCCATTGGAGCGCCGGCCTCCGGCACGGCGTGTTCTGGTTGGCCGTAATCTGAAGATCCAATAACCGCAAAGAACGTAGAGAACGCAAAAATGAATGAAGAAACATCCAAGCGGATGGGTATTGGAGCGCCGATCTCCGACCCGGCCTGTTCCATTGGAGCGCCGGCCTCCGGTACGGTCTGTTCCATTGGAGAGCCGATCCCTGGGAGCGCCGGCGTCTCGCCGGCTCGACATTAAAACGGCAGATAAGATGAACCACGAAATACACAAAGCACACGAAATGAGATCTGGAGCCGATATTTTATACGGTGACAGACTTCACCGGCCGGGTGAAGCAGCAGTGCCCGGCCATGCCTTGTCATTTCGTGTTTTTGGTGTGTTTCGTGGTTTCAAATGCTTTTTTCAGGTCCATCCGTTGGGGACAATTTTGCAAGATAACCCTTAAAGTTCAAAATTTATGCGTACGCGATGGTTGGTTTTATTGGCGTGCCTGCTGTGCCTGGCGGGCGCGTGGTTCTTCTGGCAACATTCCGCGAACTCGCGGACACAGCTGTCCGCGCTCCCAGCCGCCGCGCCGGCGGCCAGTCCCGCCGCGTCGAAGATTTTGACCCCGGTCTATGTGAATTCCCCCAAACCCGGCACCGTTGCGGCCAGCACCAACCCATTTGCCTTCCGCCTCAGCAACACCACCCAGCCGCTCGGCCAGTTGACCCGCGACAGCCATGCCATTCTGCTCGAAAACGCGTTGATTGATGCCAGCCGGCCGCTGGACTTTTCCATCCCCGTCCATTTGCGTTCGCAGGGCGATCCGGGCGCCTACATCGTCCAGGCGCGCGGGCCGATTGACGCCGCGTTCCGCGCCATGCTGGCGGCGGCGGGCGCGGAGATGGTTTCCTACATTCCGAACAACGCCTATCTCGTGCGCGCCCAGGCGGGCGTGGCCGATGGACTGGCAGGCAATCCATTGACGCAGGCGGTGACGCCCTACGAACCGTATTACAAAATCCAGTCGTCGCTGCTCACTCCGGCCGTTGGACGGATGGATTTGCCGGATGGCAAGGGGTTGACCTTGGGACTATTCACGGCCACCGCGTCGCAAACGATCAAACAAATTGAAGCTCTCGGTTGGACCGTCCTGTCCCGGCAGGAAACCGCGGTGGGAACGATTGTGCAGGTTCAACCGCCGCCGGGCAATAACACGGGGTGGACGGCGCTGGCAACGCTGTCCGGCACGAAAAATGTCGAGATGTCCCGCCAGCGCATTCCCGCCAACGACCTCAGCCGGGCGGCCACCGGGGTTGCGGTGGATACGCGCACGACGACCAATTATCTGAATCTGAGCGGCTCGAATGTGCTGGTGCAGGTGAATGACTCAGGAATTGACGGAGATCCGTCGACGGGACATCCGGATTTAAAGGGGCGCGTGTTCGGCGATCTGACGAATTTGGTGGACACCAGCGGGCATGGGACGCATGTGGCGGGCATCATTGCGGGCAGTGGTTTGATGTCAACAACGGTGAACAACGCGCGCGGCTCCATCATGCCCGGAACGAACGGCCAGTTTCGCGGCAAAGCGCCGCTGGCGAAGTTGCTGGCCATGAATTTGAACGCCTCGGATCGGGACTTGCAGGAAGCGGCGGCGCGGACGAACGCGCTGATATCGAACAACAGTTGGAATTACCAGGGCGATAGTGCCTACGACCTGGCGGCGGCCAGTTACGACGCGGCGGTGCGCGACGCGCTGCCGGGAATGACCGGTTCGCAGCCGGTGTTGTTCGTGTTTGCGGCGGGCAATTTCGGCAACGGTGACGACACCAGCAATCCCGGCAGCGGCAACGCCGACACAATCCAGTCGCCAGCCACGGCCAAGAACGTGATCACGGTGGGCGCCCTGCAGGAATTCCGGAACATCACGAACAAGGTCATCACCATTTCGGCCAACGGCGTGACCAACACCGACACACCGTGGCAGCCGGAGACGTCCACGAGTTCTCGCATCGCCGCCTTATCAAGCCGGGGCAATGTCGGCATCGGAATTGAAGGCACTTACGGACGTTTCAAGCCGGACGTGGTGGCGCCGGGAACCTTCGTGGTTTCCACCCGTTCCGCCCAGTGGAACATCACGAATTATTTTTTTATCAACCCGACGAACCACACGGTGAACACCTTTAGCAATATCATTGTCCAGCCGGATGCCTTCTTGGCCAAAGTGTTTCCCGTCATCCCCCCTAACACGGTGGGGGCGGACATTTACGTCAATGGAAACGCGGATTCACCGGTTCCGTTCCCCGATCTGACGATTTATTTTGGGTTGTTGTCCTCCTCCCCGACCTACCCTCATTTCACCACCAACAACCAGGTTTTAATTCCGCCGGACGGCGGCCTGACCATCGCCAGCATCCTGGGCAGCCAGAAGTTCTTTGGTTTCAATTACGGCGTCAGCAACAGCACGGCCAACCCGATCAGCTTCAGCCTGACCACCGACATCGTCACGACGAATTATCCCGGGGATTATTTTCTGGTGTTGAGCAACAAGCTGGACCAGATCCTCGGCACGCCCAACTCAGCCAGCACCGGGCCGGGGCCGTATTACCGCTACGAAACCGGCACCAGCATGTCGGCGGCGGATGTGTCGGGCGTGCTGGCATTGATGCAGGATTATTTTACCAACACACTCCATGCCACGCCCAGCCCGGCTTTGCTCAAAGCCATGCTCATCAATGGCGCGCGGGTAACGAGTGAATTTTACAATTTTCAGGTCCAAAACGTGATCAATTATGAAGGTTGGGGGTTGATCAATCTGCCGAACTCGGTGCCGCCGGGGATTACGACGAACGCGAACAACGGAAGCGGTGAGGCGATGCTGATTCTGGACCAAAGCCCGACTGCTGCACTCGCCACCGGCGATAGCTATACCTATCACGTCACCATCACCGGTGCGGCGGCGGCATTGCCATCGCGCATAACGCTGGCGTGGACGGACCCGCCCGGCGACCCGGCAGCCGCCATCAAACTCGTCAATGACCTCAACCTCGTTGTCACCAACCTCAGCAATCCCACCAATCCCATCGTCTATTACGGCAACGATATTCCGGACTCCAGCATCTATAATTCGGCACATAGCACCACCAACACGCCGGTTTACGATTTCATCAACAACGTGGAAAACGTCTATCTGCCCGGCGGCTCCGGCACAAACTTCTCCGTCACGGTTTTGGGTTATCGCGTCAACGTCAACGCCGTCACCGCCCACACCAACAACGTGGTGCAGGACTACGCGCTGGTCATCTCCAGCGGCAACGGCACGGTCTCCAATGCGTTCACGGTGACTACGAATGCCGCTTCGTTTGTTTCCAATCCCACGTCCGATCAGCAAATCACTTTTGTGACCACGACGAACGCGCCGTTGCTGAATCAATTCGCCGGCGCGAGCACGCCGTTGCTGGGGACCAACCAGATCCAACTGACGGCCGGCGGCACGGAATTGAACGGCATCCAACTGAACGGAATGAACCTTGTCACGCTGGGCATGGTCAACCAGTGGCACTTCTACGTGGTCACCAACACCGGCGCGGAGGATTTCACCAACGCCGCGTTCATCACCTTCATCCCCAACACGCTTTCGATTCCGCGCATGGGCGTTTATCAGGATTCGCAGGCCAACGCCACGCGGCCGGAGGCGGACATTGACCTTTATGTCAGCGCCGATCCGGGGCTGACGAACCTGGATCCCGCCGTCATTTTCAATGCGGACAAATCGGTCGGACGCGGCGGCACGGAATTCGTCGCCTATTCCAACTCAGCGCCCGGCAAGGTTTATTACGTGGGCGTCTATTCGGAGGACCAGGAAGCGTCGGAATACGGTTTCATTCCCATCTTCACCGACATTCCGTTCAGCCAGCCCGGCCCGAATGGCAGCCAGATCGTCAACGGCCTGGTGTTGCCGGTTAACATCCTTGATGGCACTCCAGCGCATCCGGGTTCGGGCTATGTGTTCGCCCTCGCCATGAATCCCATGGAAATAAACCGTGTCGTGGTGACGAACATCATCACGCACCAGAATTATGGCGACCTCATCGGCACCCTCAAGCACGGCACACAAAACGGATTGTCGAAGAGCGTGGTGCTGAACAACCACGATTCGCTGGGCAATCCCCCCGGACCCTACATGCAGATTTATGACGATAGCAGGCGGGGTGACATCGCCGGCTCGCGGCTATCGGACGGGCCGGGCAGCCTGAACAATTTCATGGGCCAGCAGGCCGTCGGTCCGTGGACTTTGACCGAAGTGGACGATGCGCACACCCAGGTCGGCAGCGTGACCGCCTTCCAAATGTTGATCGAGCCGCACGAGGACCTGACCAAGGGAATCCAAGCCACCCTTGGTCCGCTCGGTTGGTATTATACTTACATTGACGTGCCCGCCGGGGCGACCAACCTGACATTCTTTGCCACGAATATTACCGCGAGCGGGATGGTGGACTTCTTTGTCCGATACGAAGCCGAGCCGACGCTGACGATTTATGACGAATGGGTGCAACTGAAGAACCCCGGACCTCTGGGCTTGGGCAACACGGTTTCCATCGGACCGCCGCTGGTCCCGGGCCGTTATTTCATCGGCTTGTATAATGAAAGCACGTCTTCGCAGACGTTCGACGTGTGGGCTAGTATCGGTCTGGGCGCCGCGCCCGGGCAGGTGATTTTCAGTTCGAGCGGGCCGGCGCCGATTCTGGACGACGCGGTGACAACGAATTCCATTTTCGTGACGGAGGCCCAGACCCTCTCGTCGGTGGACGTGGCCTTGCGCGTGACCCATCCGCGCGTGTCGGATTTGGTGTTCCATTTGACCAGTCCGGACGGCACGCGGGTGTTGCTGGTGGAAAACCGCGGCGGCACGGACACCAACGGCATGGGCGCGACCTACGCCATCACGAACATGGCGCCGGTCACGTTTTCTTATATCCAAACAACACCCATCAACGCGCCCTCCACCAACGTCATTGACACCGGCGCGACCGCCGGCACGCTGCAAATCAATTACAATTTCTGGAACGCTCAACCGGATGAGATGGTGGTGTATTACCAGGGGTTGCCCATTTTCGACTCCGGCGTGGTCCTCAACAGCGGCGTGTTCAACGTTCCCTATGGTCCCGGCCTCAGCACCAAGGTGACCATCGTGATGAATCCAACCTTGAATCCGGGTCTTGGCGACCGGTGGGATTACACGGTGGGTTCAGACCAGCCCTACTTCGCCTATCTCGTGCTGACGGAAGACACGAACAAGACGACCACGCCCATCAAGTTCGCCCCGGTGCCGTTCCATGGCACCGCAACCATCAATACCAACGCCGTGTGGCACAGTTCCTTTGAGGGCGGCCCGGCGGGAGACACCTTCTACAACTTCACGGCGGCGGGCCCGGGAACGTTTTTCCCCGAAGGCTGGCACGTTGATGCCGGGGGCGTGAAAGTGCTGACCAACGGAGGCGCTTTCGAACCGACCCACTACCTTGACCTGGACGGCACCAACAGCAAGAGCGGCCCGGGAACCATTTCAACGAATCTCGTCACCTCACCGGGCCAGACCTACCTCCTCAGCTTTGCCTACAGCCCGAATCCTTTTGACATTCCACATCAGCCCGATGGCCTGGAGTCCGGAGTGCAAGTCCGGCAGAACAGCGATTTGTTGCTGACCTTGGTGGTAACCAACAAGAACCCGGGGCCGGCATGGGCAACCACATCCATTGTCTTTACCGCAACCTCCGCGTCCACCAAGCTGGAGTTTAGATCCATGGAGGGTGGCCAGCTTGGATTCAGATCCAGCACCACCAACGGCATACTGCTGGATGCCATCAACCTGGCGGCCATAAGCGCGACCAATGGCGACATCTACTACCTGCCCGAACAATCCCTGGACACCCTGGCCGGCCTGAACTCGTATGGCCAGTGGCAGCTCGAAATCTGGGACAACCGCGCCGGGGCCGGGCTGACGAACACGCTGGAGAGCTGGCAGTTGCGGTTCAACTTCCCCACCCCCAGCGGCACATCCGGCGGCATCACCAACGGACTGCCGCAAACCAACGCCATTCCCGCCGGCAGCATCCAGTATTATCCGGTTTTTGTGCCGACCAACGCGGACATCGCGACGAACATTCTCATCTCCACCAACGGGACCTTGAATTTGTGGTTCAACCCGGCCACGCTGCCCAGCGGCACCAATTCGCCGGGCGACATCCTGCTCTTCGGCGCGACCAACGGCATGGCGATTTTTTACACCAACGGCGTCCCGCCGCTGGTGCCCGGCTCCACCTATTATCTCGGCGTGCAAAACACCAACAGCTTCGCCATCTCGAATTATACCATCCAGGTGGATTTCCATTTCCTCACCCCCGTCCTCCCCGGCGGCCAGCCCGCAACCAATACCATCCCCACCAACAGCATCGTGTATTACGTGGTCCAGGTGCCGACGAACGCGGATTGGGCGACCAACCGCCTGCTCTTTGCCACCGGACCGCTGAACGTGTGGTTCAACCCCACCAACGCGCCCGTCGGCACCAATCCGCCGGACATCCTGCTGTTTGGCGGCGCGCCCAGCGGCACCGCCATCTTCGGCACCAACGGCGCGCCCCCGATCATCGTGCCCGGCGGGACCTATTATCTCGCCGTGCAGAACACCAACAGCGTTCCCGTCACCTACGGCATCGAGGTGGATTTCCACCTGGTGTGGCCGTCGGTCACGGCCAGCAACATTGTTTATATCCCCATCACCGTGCCGACGAACGCGGACTTTGCGACCAACATCCTGATTCTCGCCACCGGGCCGCTGAACCTCTGGTTCACAACCAATTCGCCGCCCTCCGTCACCAACGCCACCGACGTGCGGTTGCTTCCCAATGGCATCTATCCGAGCGGAACGAACGGTTCCGTCGTGTTGGGCGCCAGCACCACGCCGCCGCTGGTGCCCGGTTCCACCTATTACCTCGGTGTGCAAAACACCAACAGCTTCACCGTCGGCTTCAGCATCGAGGTGGATTTCCACCTGGTGCCCCCGCCCAGCATCACCGGCCCGACCATCACCGCCACCAACGGCGGTTTCCTGCTCCAGTGGCAGGGTCCCACGAATTTCCAGTACGAGATCCAGTGGACCACCAATCTCCTGCCGCTGGTGACCTGGTACACGGTCTTGAACCCGGACATCCATGTCGTCGTGACCTCCACCAACGGACACTTCAGTTGGTTTGACGACGGCACATTGACCGGCGGGTTTGGCCCCCTGAAATTCTACCGGGTGCTGGGCGGCCTGAATCTGGGGCTGATCACCGGTTCGGGTCCCGTCACCAACACCGTCCTGGCCGGGGCCACGTCGCAGGCGGTGGTGTCCGTGCCGTCCAGCGCCCTCTGGGCGAGCAATGTGCTCCTGTCCGCCACCGGGCCGTTGAACGTGTGGTTCAACCAGACCAATCCGCCCACCGGCAACCCCGGCGCGGGCGATGTGCTGATGCTGTCCAGTTCCACCGCCGGCGTCTTCGTGCTCACCGGCAGCTCCGTGCCGCCGCTCGTGCCGGGCACGAACTATTACCTCGGCTTCCAAAATCCGGGCGCCAGCAATGTCACGTTCGTCTTCGATGTGACGTTCGGCTTCCCCGTGACCAACCCGGTGTCCAATTTCAGCATCACCCCGACCAACGGCGGCGTCTGGCTCCGGTGGATCGGCCTGACGAATTATCTATACCAGGTGCAGTGGACGACCGATCTCCTGCCGCCGCCGGCGTGGAACACGGTTTCGAACCTCCTGCTGTCCTCCACCAACGGAATCTTCACCTGGTTCGATGACGGCTCATTGACGGGCGGGTTCGGCCCCCTGAAATTTTACCGGCTCATCGCCTGGCCGTTGCCGCCGGCATCCCAGACACTGTCTTTTTCCAGCGTCACCTTCACCAACCTGGCCGGGACCAATGACCTGGTGCTCCAGTGGAGCGCGCCGACGAATTATCAGTATGCGATTCAATGGACGACCAATCTCACGCTGCCCATCAGCGACTGGTCCCTCATTGTCAGTCCGGTTCTCACGCTGAATAATGGCGTTTATACCTTTATTGACGACGGCCAGACCGGTCCGCCGGCTGACACGAAGTTTTTCCGCCTGTTCGAATACTAGCCGCGGCTTGGCCGCTGGTTTGGGTGCTGAGCGTGTGCATCGTCGCCGAAAGGCGCGTGGGTTGGGAGGTTGGAGCGCCGGCCTCCGGCACGGCGGGTTCCGTTGCACATGAACTGCAAGACGAACATGGAAGCCGGAAGATAGCGGATGTAAAAATGAAAATGCTGACGATTCCGATCTTGACGGTGTTGTCAAAGCGGCAGGAAGAAATCCTGCAAGCCGCCTGCGTTGGCACGCCGGACAAGTTGATTGCCGACCAGCTGGGAGTTTCTCCCCGCACGCTGGAGGGTCACTGGCGCGCCATCCATCGCAAGCTCGGCTCGATGAACCGCTGCCAGGCGGGTTTCATCTTCGCCGCCCTGCGGGAAAACCCGCAGGGAAAAGTCCCTGCGTGATTTCGCCCTCTGGCGCGGGTTGGGGAAACGGGCATTTTGGGTTGGATGGAACAAATCGGAAGCAAATGAGAACCATCAAATCAGACAAAAATATGAAGACTCAGGATTCCTTTGCGACCACCAGCCGCCCGAACCCGATGACCGGGCATTTGACATCCCCATGCGTCCCTTGTTCGAGAAATGCCTTGTTATTTCGTGTCTTTGGTGTGTTTCGTGGTTTCAACAATTTGTTCAGGTTTACGGATTCGCTTTTCCTGTCCGCGATAGAATGCCGCCAGCCGGTCCGGTGACACGCCGCAGCCATAGCCCAGGATGACCAACTTGTTGATGAAGGATGCCTGGAACAGTCCCAGCCGGCGCCAGCGCCGGCCTGAGGTTATGGCGGCGGCTGAGGCCGTGACCACGCGGCCACGCTGCCGCAGCCGTCGCACGATATCGCAGTCCTCCATGATCGGCAGGTCGGCGAACCCGCCAATCTCCTCGAACAACGATCTTCGCAGAAACAGGGCCTGGTCTCCGTAAGGCGATTGCCGCCACTGCGAACGCAGGTTCGCCGTCCATTCGATGAACCATTGGCCGGCCAGTTTTTCGCCCATCTGAAATCGAAACGCCCCGGCCGCCACCGCCGGGTCGCGCAAGGTTCCGGCCACCACTTCCGGATAATCGGCTGGGAGCAGCGTGTCCGCATGAAGAAAAACCAGTGCATTGCCGTCGGCCTGCGCCGCGCCCGCATTCATCTGCCGCGCCCGGCCGGGCTGGGATTGAATCACCCGCGCGCCCGCTGCCCGCGCCAATGGCACGGTGTCGTCCGTGCTGCCGCCATCCACAACCAGAATTTCGTGCGGCCGGCACCGCTGCGCCGATTGCAGCGTCGCGGTGATGTATTGCGCCTCGTTCAAAGCCGGAATGATGACGCTGATGCGGCCCAGGTTGGCGTCCTCGGCATCAGCGATGGGTTTCCACGCGTACAAATCGCCCGGCACATCAAGATCGCTCAGCGGAGCCAGCAAGGCTGGTTCAAACCCCGCCTCCCTCGAAATAAAAATGGATTCCGTCAGCACCGTCCCCGTGCTCCAATGAACGTCGCGGAAAAGTTGCGGCACCGGCTGCGTCAGGCCGACCAGATAATACCCGCCATCCCGGGCCGGGCCGAGCACCACGGACGCCTGGGAAAGTTTGTCGAACGCGGACACCAGCACGTCCGCCGTCAGTTCGGGACAGTCACTGCCGATGACAACGGTGGCGCGCGCGCCCTCCCGGAAACTGTCTTCCAATGCGCCCGCCATTCGCCGGCCCAGATCGCCGTCACTTTGCGCGCGGCAAATCACCTCGTCGCCGAGCCAGTGATGCATCGCGTTTTCATCGCCGCCGGTGATGCGAATTTCGAGTTCCGCATCGCATGCGCGACCGGCAGCCAGTGCCGTGCGAAGCGTGCGCAAGACGAGCCGGCGATACAGCGCCGCCGCGCCTTCCGCGCCCAGCGCCGGAATGAGCCGCGTCTTCACGCGTCCCGGTTCGGGAAAACGCGCGAACAAAATCAATCTGCGCCGGTTGCCGCTCATGTCTCGGTAAACATACGGCCAATTGCGCCACCAGGCGAACCGGTGGTTCAGGCGATTGGAAGCTGGATTTTATGCTCGCCCTCCCATGAACCCGTAGCAGTCCCGCAAAGCGGGATCAGTCCGCTCCATCTTATCCAAAGCGATGTCAGAGCCGACTCACGTCGGCTGCTACGGGTTCAGGGGTGCAGTTCCTGGGAGCGCTGGCATCTCGCCGGCGAATTCCGGTTTTGGGTTCCCGATTGGCCGGCGGGACGCCGGCGCTCCCAAGGCGCTCACGCGAGCGCGCCGGTGCAACTGCTCCCGCAACCGGCGGTGCAGGCCAGGCAATGCCCGCCCGTCCGGATTTCGTAATCGTCCAGCAACTGCGGCGTCACGTCCCAGAGATACAGCGGCTTGCCATTGCGCATCTGCATTCCGAGCATCTGGTTGAAGTCGCAGTCGTAAATCTCGCCCTGCCAGCCCACGCTCAATGTGGTGCGGCACATCAGCCCCGCGACGGTCACGGGATTGAAACTATTGGCCAGCAGTTCGAGGTAGGCGTCCCACAGGCCGCGCCGGCGCAGGTCCTCCGCAAAGCGCGCGATGGGCTGGTTGGTGATCGTGAACAGTTTGTTGAACACAATGCCGAACTCGCGCGCCAGCGCCTCCCGGTATTCGGCCTCCAGTTCCGCCTGCGGCCCCGGCAATTGCGGGCCGGGCGGATTGTGGACCAGATTCAGCGACCACCGCGTGCCGTAGCCGGCGGCATTGAGTTTCCGGAGCGCGGAAATGCTTTTTTCAAAAACGCCGCCGCCGCGCTGCGCGTCCACAGTGTCCGCGGAATGGCAGGGAAGCGACGCGATGACCTCCACCTCGTGCGCCGCGAGATATTCCGGCAGCCAGCGATGGGAATCGGTTTCGATGATGGTGAGGTTGTTGCGGTCCATGACCTGGCAGCCGCAGTCGCGGGCCGTCTCGACGAAATAGCGGAAGTGTTCGCTCAATTCCGGCGCGCCGCCGGTGAGGTCAACCGACACCGGCCGATGCCGTCGAATCCACTCCCCCACCCGCTCCGCCACCGGCGCGGACATCATTTCCGTGCGCCACGGCGCGGCGTCCACGTGACAATGCCGGCAGGACTGATTGCACTGGCGGCCCAAGTTGATTTGGAGCGTTTGCAGCCGGGCGCGGCGCAAGTTCAACCCGTGGCCGGAAAGTTTCTGCTCAAAAGGATTCATGCAAAAATCGTTGATGCAGTTTGCCACCAGACTACCAATCGTCCACCGTCTTTTTCTCCGATTGGATTTACATGCGCAAATTTTGCGCGGCGCTGGAAACGGTCGGGCAACAATTGCACAGCCCGTTCCTCCGTTTGTTGGGATAACCGCGTTTTTTCGCGTTGGTACGTTCCTTGCATTAGGTGAATCCACCATCACCAGGCCACCGGCAGGTGTCCGCCGATGGTGAAACTCAACAACCAAAAATTAATCCAACCACAAGAGGAGAACGTTCGATGAAAATGAACCAAATAATACTGGCAGTATGCGGGATCGCCGCGGCCCTGTTCCTGGGCGCCGGCAATGTTTCTGCGCAAAATGACAACGGCGGCAGCGGCGGCGGCGGCGGTCGGGGCAACTTCGACCCGGCCCAGATGCAGCAACGCATGATGGACAACATCAAGGACCAACTCAACTTTACCAACGACACCGAATGGAGCGCCGTCCAGCCCCTATTCCAAAAGGTCATGGACGCCCGGCGCGACGTTGGATTTGGCGGCGGCATGGGCCGGCTGTTTGGCCGCGGCAACCGCGGCGGCGATAATGCCAATGCCAACAACAACGGCGGCGGACGCCGTGGATTTGGCGGCACTCCCAGTCCGGAGGCCGAAGCCCTGCAAAAAGCGCTGGATGACAACGCGCCAGCCGCACAAATAAAAGACCTGCTCGCAAAATACGAGGCCTCACAAAAGGCCAAGCAAGCCAAGCTGACACAAGCGCAGGCGGACCTTCGCAAAGTGCTCTCCGTCAAACGGGAAGCCCAGGCCACCCTGCTGGGATTGTTGCAATAACCAGATCACCAACCGGAGAAACTGACGTTCCCGCATGAGTGAAACGATCCCCCAAGACCCGTCCCCGAAATCGTTGCTGGACCGCATGGTGGCGGCCCAGCAACTGTCGTCGGTGGATGTCGCATTCCTGGCGCGGGTGAAGCCCCTCGTGCAAACCGAGGAGGACGTGCTCCGCTGGCTGGCCGCGGAATACGGCCTGGCTTACACGACCCTGGACGACGTGGACCCGGACCGTCAGTTGCTCTCCCTTTTTCCCGCCCGAATTTTGCTGAAGGAGGAATTGCTCCCGCTCAAACGCACCAACGGCACGGTCGAAGTCGCCACCAGCCGCCTCTTCGCCACGCACGGCCTCGACGCGCTCAAGACCATGACCGGCTTGAACCTCAAGCCCGTCCTCGCCTCCAGCGAAGCCATCCAGCGCGAAATTAAAAAACGCCTCGGCGTCGGCGCGGACACCATCGGCACCCTCGACGAGGAAAAAGGATTTGAAGTCGTTGATGAAAACGCCGAGGACACCAACCTCGATGAAGCCGCCGAGGACGAGGCGTCCATCATCCGCTTCGTCAACCAAGTGCTGAAGGACGCGATCGAGCTGCGCGCGTCGGATGTCCATCTGGAGCCATTCGAGGACGAATTCCGCATCCGCTATCGCATTGACGGCGTGCTGCAGGACGTGCCGGTGCCCGCCCAGCTCAAGCGCTTCCAGCCGGCCATCGTCTCGCGCGTCAAAATTCTGAGCCACCTCAACATCGCCGAAAAACGCCTGCCGCAGGATGGCCGCATCAAGGTTCGCATTGACGAGGCCGAGGTGGACATCCGCGTGTCCATCATTCCCATGCTGCACGGCGAGGCGGTCGTCATGCGTCTGCTCCGGCAAAACGCCACGCTGCGCGGCATGGATGAACTGGACATGGACCGGCGCGAGCTGGACTGTTTCCGCCGCGTTCTCCAATTGCCGCACGGCATCATCCTCGTCACCGGCCCAACCGGCAGCGGCAAAACTTCCACCCTCTACACCGCGCTCCATGAAATCAACGATTCCGTCCGCAAAATCATCACCGTTGAAGACCCGGTCGAATACCAGCTCAAAGGCGTCAACCAGATTCAGGTCAACGAAAAGTCCGGCCTCACCTTCGCGCGCGGGCTGCGCTCGATTCTGCGCCATGACCCGGATGTGATTCTCATCGGCGAAATCCGCGACCAGGAGACGGCGCAGATTGCCGTGCAGGCCTCGCTCACCGGCCATCTGGTCTTCTCCACGCTGCACACGAACGACGCCCCCGGCGCCATCACCCGCCTCGTGGACATGGGCGTCGAGCCTTATCTCGTGGCGTCGTCTTTGGAAGCCGTGCTCGCGCAGCGCCTCGTGCGCGTGCTTTGCAAACACTGCAAACAGGCCGACGACTCGCCAACCGCGCAGGCTTTCAAGGCGCGGCTGGGCATTCCCGCCGGAGTCACCCTTTTCAAATCCATCGGCTGCCGCGAATGCCGCAACACCGGCTTCCATGGCCGGCACGCGATTTTTGAGTGGATGGACAGCGACAACGAAATCCGACAGCTGGTTTTGAAAAACGCGTCGGCGGACCAGATTCGCGACGCCGCCCGGCGCGGCGGAATGAAAACGCTGGCTGAGGACGGCTGGCGCCTGGTCCGGATGGGCATCACCACCGTCGAGGAAGTTTTAAGTGTCACCACCGCCAAGGAGGTGGAGCGCTCGACCAAAAATGAATCACTCGATGCCACGGCGCCAACCCCGGCCGGCATCGCGGTGGCGAGATGAAAAGATGAAATCCGAATTCCTAATGTCGAATCACGAAAGAAGCCCGAATTCCGAAGCCCGAAATTTGGCAACCACATCATCGCGCGCAAGCTCAACGAGAATTTTGGGGTTGGGAATTCATTCGTCATTCGTCATTCATCATTCGTCATTTTAAACCATGCCCACCTTTTCCTACAGAGCGTTGCAGAGCGACGGCAAGATGGCCGAAGGGCAGCTTGACGCCCCGGGCCGGCCCGACGCGCTGCGCCAGATGGAGACGCTGGGTCTGCGTCCGGTCAGCCTTGCCGAAAAGGCCGGCCCGGCGGGGTCGAAAAACGGTTCCACCCCGTCCGCCCTGCCCGGAAATTTTTCCTTCAAGTTCGAGCCGAAAAAAGTTTCCGCGAAGGCGCTGGAAAATTTTACGCGCCTGCTGTCCAGCCTGCTGGCCTCGGGTGTGCCGTTAAGCCGCGCGCTGGTGATCCTTTACAAGGAATCCTCGTCGCCGGTGGTTTCCGCCAAGTGGCGTGAGATCCACAACCTGGTCGTGGACGGCATGTCGCTCGCCGACGCGATGGCCAAATCGCCGGACACCTTTCCACGCGTCTATACCGCGATGGTGCAGGCGGGCGAAACCGGCGGGTTTCTCGACGTGGTGCTGGCGCAGATCGCGGAATTTCAATCGCGCGAAAAGGAGCTGAAATCGAAGGTGCTGACCGCGATGATTTATCCGTGCATTTTGTTCTGCCTCGCCCTGGTCGTGCTCACGGTGTTGCTGGTGTTTTTTATTCCGAAATTCCAGAAAATGTTCACCAGCGTGCATGGCACGCTGCCACTGATCACCCAGATGATCATCGGCGCCAGCCACGTCGTCCGCTCCTACGGACTGTTTGTCGCGGTCGGTTTGATCGTCACCGGTTTCCTGTTGAGCACCTGGTTCGCCTCGGAAAAAGGGCGGCGGGTCTGGGAGGCGTTGGTTTTGCGCTCGCCCATTGTCGGCCCGCTCGTCGCGCAATTCGCCATGGCGCGGTTCTGCCGGATGCTCGGCACCCTCCTCGGCGCCGGCGTGCCCCTGGTGCAGGGCCTCAACGTCGCCCGCAAATCCATCGGCAACCAGATTCTCGTGGATGCCGTCGCGCAATCCATCGAGCGCGTGCAGCAGGGCGGGCGGCTCGGCCAGAGCCTGGCGGATTGCAAAAATCTTTTCCCCGGTTCCGTCCTGGAAATGGTTTCCGTGGCGGAGGAAAGCGGCAAACTTGACGCCGAGCTGGTGCGCATCGCCGCCGTGACCGAAAACGATCTGGACCGGAACCTGAAGACGGCGGTCGCCTTTGCCGAACCGCTGATGCTGTTTTTGATCGCCGGATTCATCGGCGTCATTTTCATCGGCATGTTGCTGCCGGTGTTCTCGTTGCAGGATTACATCAAATGAAACGTCAAGCGCACTACAAACCATGAAATTGAATTGCTCCAAACCTAATCAAACGAACCGATCCGTGACCGAAGGCGTAGCGCAGATTGGCAATCTGCCGTATCGCGGGTTGGAAACCCGCCAGCCGTTCGTCGCGCCAATCACGTCCGCCGATTGCCAATCGGCGATACAGCCGACTGCCAGTCGGCGCTACGGCGCCTTCACCCTCGTGGAAATCCTGCTGGTCATGACCATCATCGGCATCCTGGCGGCCATCGTCATTCCCAAAATGGTTGGCCGCAGCGAACAGGCGCGCCAGACGGCCGTGCGGGCGGACCTTTCCTCCATCAAAACCGCGCTCGACGCGTTCGAGGTGGACAACGGTTATTATCCCAAGAGCCTACAGGACCTGCTCCAGCAGCCGCGCGACGCCAAAAACTGGCACGGACCCTACCTGGACAAAATGCCCCAGGACCCGTGGACCAATCCTTACCTTTACAGCTATCCCGGCAAACACAACCAGAACTCCTACGACCTGTATTCGGTCGGGCCGGACGGCAAGGAAGGAACCGACGATGATATCGGCAACTGGACAACCAAATAAATGAAATTGCCTGGTCGAAAGTCGAGAGTCGAGGGTCGAGCGCCGAAACACGGCGCGCGCACGGCGAATTCTTGTCACGTTTCACGTTTCACGTTTCACGCGTCCGCCTTCACCTTGGTCGAGTTGCTCCTCGTCCTGTCGCTGCTGGTCGTCATCACCTCGCTCGTGGCGCCGGCCATGTCGAACTTTATCCGCGGACGCGCGCTGGATTCCGAGGCGCGCCGGCTGATGGCGCTGATGCACGCCGGGCAGAGCCGCGCGGTCTCGGAGGGCGCGCCGATGATGCTCTGGCTGGACGAGAAACAGGGCGCCTACGGACTCGAAGCGGAAACGCCCCCGAAAGGCGGCGATCCGAAGGCGGAAAATCTGCCGCTCGACGGACTGTTGCAGATGACGGTCGTGAACACCGGCTCATCCGCGCTGGCCACATTCAAGAATTTGCCGGCCATCCGGTTTCAGGCCGATGGCACGGTTGACGAAACCAGTCCGCAAACGTTACGCCTGATGGACGCCGCCGGCCATGCGCTCTGGCTGGTCGAAGCGCGCAACCACATGGGTTATGAAATTCGGGACACCGACAAATAAAGTTTTTTTGAATCGTGGCAGCGGACGTGAGTCCGCTCCGAATTCATTTTTAAGAATGAGCCGGCTCACGCCGGCTGCTACGAAAACGAGTTGCGCCGCGTTCACGCTGGCCGAGGTGCTGGCGGCGCTGTTGTTTCTGGCCATCGTCATCCCGGCGGCCGTCGAGGCGCTGCACGTGGCCAGCCTGGCCGGCGAAGTGGCCGTGCGCAAAGGCGAGGCCGTGCGCGTCGCCGACCGGGTCCTGAACGAGAGCCTCGTGCTGACCAACTGGAACAGCGGAGCGCAAAACGGAACGGTCACCGAAGGCACCCGTGAATTCCGCTGGACGCTGAGCAGCCAGAACTGGCCGCGGGACCTGATGCAACTGGTCACCGCCGAGGTGAAGTTCTCGGCGCAGGGCCGCGATTACTCCGTGAAATTGAGCACGCTGGCCAGTTTGCAAACATTGAACACCACAACGGGTTCGCAACGATGAAAATCAATTCAAACCACCACTCTGGTCGAGAGTCGAGGGTCGAGAGTCGAAGGCCAATGCGCGTCGCACGGCAGCTTTCTTGCCCTCGACCCTCGACCCTCGACCCTCGGCTTTCCGCTGGCGCGTTCACGCTCATCGAAATGATCCTGGCGATTGGCGTGGCCGCCATCGTGCTCGTGGCCGTCAACGCCGTGTTTTTCACCGCGCTGCATCTGCGGGACGCAACGCAGACGGCGGTGGATGAAGCGACCCCCGTGACCCAGGCGGTGACGACGATCCGCCGCGACCTGCAATGCGCCGTGACCCCGAAACCCAACGGTGTTTTGTCCGGCGATTTCAAAACCGGCTTCGTGACCAGCATCGGCATCAGCGACCCCGTGGCCGCTGAAATGTTCACCGCCACCGGCGCGTTGAGCGCCAACGCGCCGTGGGGCGACATCCAGCGGGTCACCTACGAATTGAAGGCCCCCGCCGACCGCGCCACGGCGGGCAAGGATCTGGTCCGCAGCGTCACGCGAAATCTTTTGACCGCGGCAACCCCTGACGTGGAAGACCAGTGGCTGATGGGCGGGGTCGAAAGTATTCAATTTTCGTGTTTCGACGGCGCGCAGTGGCTGCCGGCCTGGGACACCTCCGATTCGACCACGGGCAACACCAATCTGCCGGTGGCCGTGCGGGTCCTGATCCAGATGGCGGGAAACAACAACCCGGCCACGCGCCCGCAGCCGATTCAAATCCTCGTGCCGATTGATTCGCAATCGCGCTCGAACCTGACCATCACCGCCAGCGCCACCGGAAGCTGAAATGAAATTGCGCAATTCAACATGGCCATCGAATGAGCGAGCCTGGGAGCGCCGGCGTCTCGCCGGCGAGAGGTCTGGCAATCAGCCGGCGAGACGCCGGCGCTCCCAGGGCGCATCGGTGCTCATCATCGTGCTTTGGATCGCCATCGGGCTGGTCAGCATCGCGCTTTATTTTGCGCATTCCATGACTTTTGAACTTCGCGCCTCGGACAACCGCGCCACCGGTCTCGCAGCCGACCAGGCCATCGAAGGCGCGGCGCGTTATGTCAGCTACGCGCTGGCCAATTACGCGACGAACGGCGCGGTGCCGACCCCCGCCCAGTTCGCCTGCGAAGCCGTGCCGGTCGGGGACGCGCGTTTTTGGATCATCGGCCGCGACCCGTCTGGAACGCCTTCCGCCGAGCCGTATTTCGGCCTGATTGATGAAGGCTCAAAATTGAATTTGAACACCGCCAACACGAACACGCTGTCCTATCTGCCCGGCATGACGCTCGATTTTGCCGACGCCATTGCCGACTGGCGCAGCACCAACGGCGGCGGCGTTTATGCCCTGAATTACGCGGCCCTGGGTTACGAGGACAAAAACTCCTCGTTTGAAACGGTGGACGAGCTGCGGCTGGTGGATGGCGCAACGATTGACCTGCTGGCCGGCAACGACCTCAACCGCAACGGCGTGCTTGATGCAAATGAAAAAAGCTTGAACGGCGGCGGCACGGTGTCCCCCGGCCTGTTTGAATACGCAACCGTCTATACCCGTGAATCCAATTTCCACTCCGACGGCAGCACGTTGACCAACGTGAACACCGCCAGCGAGCGAACCCTGCAGTCGCTCTTTCAAGGCGCCGGCGTCAACAATGCCGGCACCCTCGCCTCCGCCGTCTATACCAGCATGCATCCCGGAGGCCCGAACGGCCGGACCATCCCCTGCAACGGCCTTCTGGACCTGGCCGTCCGCTGCCGGAACGCGAGCATGAACACAGCCGATTTCGCGAAGATTTACAGCGATGTCACCACCTCCACCGCCTCGTACCTCCGCGGCCGTGTGAACGTCAACACCGCCAGCGCCGCCGTGCTGGAGGCGTTGCTCATGGGTTTGAACGTGGACCAGCAAACCGCAACCGGCGCGGCGCAAACCCTCGTCACCTACCGCGGACAAAATCCCAACAACCTCACGTCGGTGGCGTGGATCATTGACGCGCTCGGCACCGGCAGCGCCGCGATCCAGGCGCTGCGGCTCGGCGATTACGTCACCACCCGCAGTTTTCAATTCACCGCGGACATCGCCGCCGTCGGCCCGTTTGGCCGCGGTTACCGGCGGGTGAAATTCATTTTCGACACCAGCGACGGCACGCCCAAAATCCTTTATCGCCAGGACCTCAGCCGGCTCGGCTGGGCGCTCGGGGAAAAGGCCCGCGAAACCACGGTCGCAACCGCAACGCCATGAATCCGTTATCAAAAATCAATTTCTCGAAACGCAAAAAGCCGGCCAGCCTGCTCGGACTGTCGCTGGACGGCAGCCGCCTGGACGGCGTCGTGCTCCGCCGCACCAACGGCTCGCTGCAGGTCCAGCAGACGTTCTCAGTAACGCTCTCGCTCGACCCGCTGACGGCGGCGCCCGAACTGGTCGGGCGCGAAATCCGCAATCATCTGGACGCGGCCGGCGTGCGCGAACGCCGTTGTGTGGTGGGCCTGCCGCTGAAGTGGGCGCTCACGGCGCGCACCGAACTGCCGCCGCTGCCGGAAGCCGACGCCGCCAGCCTCCTGCAACTCGAGGCGGAACGGGGATTTCCGTGCGACGTTGTGACGTTGCAACTGGTCCATTCGCGCTGCCCGCTGCCGGGCGGCGGACAGCAGGTGACGCTGGCGGGAATTCCCGGCAGCCAGGTGGCCGCGCTGGAACAGGTCCTGGCGGCGGCGAAATTGAAACCCATCAGCTTTGCGCTCGGCCTCGCAGCGTTGCAACCGCCGGCGGAGGAAAAATCCGAAGGCGTGCTGGCGCTGGCCATCGGCGAAAGCCTCGTGGCGCTGCAAATCACCTGCGGCGGCGGCGTGGCGGCGTTGCGCGCGCTGGAAGGCGCGATTGAAACCGAGGGCGGACGCCGCGCATTGCAAACCGGCCTCGTGGCGCGCGAGGCGCGCATCACGCTGGGCCAGTTGCCCGCCGCGTTGCGCGACGCCGTGAAACGCATCCGCATTTTCGGACCGCGCGACCTGGCACAGCCGCTCGCGGACGAGATGGAATTGCGGTTCGAGCCGATGGGCTTGAGCGTCGAAGTGGTCGCGGCGTATTCCGCGGATGAATTCGGCGTCCAATTGCCAATGGAGGCTGTCGTTTCACCGGCCTTCAGCCTGGCCGCCCGATGTCTGGTGGAACGGCCGCCAACGTTTGAATTTTTGCCGCCCAAGCCGACCGTCTGGCAGCGGATCAACACGAAATACTCGTCCGGCCGGCTGCGCTCCGCCGGCGCGGTGGCCGCCGGCGTGGTGGCCATCGTCGGCGGATTGTTTTTGGTCCAGGAAATCCAGCTCATGGTGCTGCGCGCGCAATGGGCGGGGATGTCGGCCAAAGCCCGGGAGCTGGACGCCGTGCAAAAGCAGATTCATCAATATCGCCCATGGTTCGACGATTCCTTTCGCAATTTGAGCATTCTGCGGCAACTCACCACGGCTTTCCCCGAAAGCGGCGTCGTCACGGCCAAGGCGGTGGAAATCCGCAACGGCAACGTGGCGATCTGCTCCGGCAACGCGAGCGATAACACGGCGCTGCTGCGGACGTTGAGCCAGTTGCGCGCGGCGAACGGTGTTAACAATCTGAAAGTGGACCAGATCCGCGGCAAATCGCCGATGCAATTCACGTTTGAATTTCACTGGGGAACGCGAGGTGCCAATGAAAATTGAAAATCGCCAGCAATGGCTGATCGTGCTGACCATCGCGGCGATGGCGCTGCTCATCGGCGACCGGGTGGTCCTGGGACCCATGGCGCACTGGTGGAAAACGCGGGCGGCCACCATTACCGAATTGCGCCATCAAGTGAAGGAAGGAAAACTCCTGATCCAGCGGGAGGCGGCCATCCGCAGCCGCTGGGACCTGATGCGCACCAACACCCTGCCGAACAACACGTCGCTGGCGGAGGAACAGGTGTTCAAGGCCTTCTACGGCTGGGAACGGGAAAGCGGCGTCAGCATCACCGACACCACGCCGCAATGGAAAAACGACACCGATGATTACCTGACGTTGAACTGCCGGGTGGAGGCGTCCGGCACGCTCGCAACCTTGAGCCGGTTTCTTTATGACATTGAAAAAGGCCCGCTGGCGCTGAAACTCGATTCGGTGGAATTGAGTTCGCGCGACAACACCGGCCAGCAACTGATCCTCAGCCTGCAAGTCAGCGGGCTGGCGCTCGTTTCGCAAACCCAACCCAAACCATGAACCTGACGCAACCCAATCAATACGGCCCTTCCACCAGATGGCATCTGGCGGCGATGGCGGCGGTCTGGCTGGCCGGCGGCCTGGTCGCCACCGCGCAGCCGACCAACACTCCGTCCGGCACGGATTTTCCCGCCTTCCGGATCATCGCCGAGCGGAATATTTTTAATCCCGACCGTTATGCCCGATCTGGCCGGTCCAGCCGGCAGTCAACATCTCCATCAGTGCCGACTTTTTCGCTGGTCGGCACGCTGCAATACCAGAAAGGGCTGTTCGCTTTTTTCGATGGAACCACCTCCGATTACCGGCAGGCCCTGCAACGGAATGGAACCATCGCCGGCTACACGGTGACGGAAATCACGCCGGGCATCGTCAAACTGGCCGCCGGCACCAATTCAATGGTAATGAAAATCGGAATGCAAATGCGGCAGGAAAGCACCGGCAAATGGGAATTGTCCGGCCAGAGCGAACTGCCCGCCGGCACCGCCGCGGACGCGGCTTCAGCTTCGGATGCGACGCCCGCCGCCGGCGACAGTTCCAGCGGTTCCAGCGGCGAACCAAACGATGTGCTTAAGAAACTCATGCAACAAAGAGAACAGGAATTAAAATGAAGACCTTGATTCGACGAATCCTCCCGATGCTTTGCGCGTCCGGACTGCTCCTGACCGCGGCCGCGCAAACGGCGCCTGAAGGAACGGTGGACGACACCAATGCCCCGGTCATGCCGGACCAGCCAGCCGACGCTTCAGACCAGGTTGCGGCGGTGCCCGCGCCGGGCGATGCCGCGCAAACGCCGGCGCCAGACACCACGGGCACGCCGGACACACAGGCCGCAAACGCCGGCACTCCGCCGGAGCAGGACCAATCCACGCCCGGACGCTTCCGGCTGCGCATGGGGAGAGGCCAGGCCGCAGCAATCCCCAAATCAACAGCGTCAGTGGAATTCACATCCACGAACTTCGTTCCGACGGCATCGGCGGACGGCACCAACTCCAACGAGCTGCGACTGAACTTCCGCAACGCGCCGCTGGAGCTGGTCCTGAATTATTTGAGCGACGCGGCGGGATTCATCATCGTGCTGGACACGCAGGTCCACGGCAACGTGAGCGTCATCAGCAGCCATCCCATGACCCGGGATGAAGCCGTGGATTTGCTCAACTCCGTGCTGAACAAAAACGGTTACGCGGCCATCCGCGACGGGCGGACGTTGACGATTGTGGACAAGAACGACGCGAAGACCCGCGACATACCGGTCAAGGTCAGCAACGACCCGGGCAGCATCCCGAAGAACGCCGAAATCGTCACCCAGATCATCCCCATCCGGTTTGTGGAGGCCCGGCAACTGATGTCGGATTTGTCGTCGTTTGTTTCCTCGCAGGCGACCGTGGTGGCGAACGAAGCCGGCAATTCCATTGTCATCACCGACACGCAGTCGAACATCCGGCATCTCGCCGAAATCATCCGGGCGATTGACAACAGTGCCGAGGGGGAAACGGAAATCCGGGTGTTCCATTTGAGCCACGCCAGCCCGGCCGACGTGGCGAACGAGCTGGGCCAGATTTTCCCGTCGAGCAGCGGGACGGGCAGCCAGGTCCAGTCGCCCTTCCGGTTCGGCGGCGGCGGTGGCGGTCAGGGCGGCGGTCCGGGCGCGTTCTTCGCGCGGATGGCGGCGGCGAACGCCGCGGGCAACACGGGCACCAGTCAAAACTCCCGCATCCAAAAGCAGACGCAGGTCATCGCCGTGGCGGACCAGCGCACCTCGTCCGTCGTCGTGACCGCCTCCAAGGATTTGATGCAGGAGATCGCCGGGATGATGGCGCAACTGGACGTGCCTTCGGATCGCGACCAGGGCGTTTATGTGTTCCAGATGAAAAACGGCGACCCGCAGCAGGCGTTGACGGTGCTGCAAAACATGTTCCAGAGCAGCAGCACTTCGCGCAGCGGCACGAGTTCGTCGTCGCAAAACAGCGCGCTCCAGCAACGCGCGGTAAACGCCACCACCACGATGGGCACGACCACCACCACCACCGGCATCGGCGGCACCGGCATCGGCGGCGGCACCGGAGGACGGACGTACTAAAACCTGAATAATTTTTTAATGAAAAGGCAAATTATGAAAACCAACTGTTTCAAAAAATATCTCGTCGGCGTTCTGATTTTTCTTTTGTGCGCCGCAATGGAAATCCAGGCCCAGCAGCGCACGGGTGGCGGTGGAGGCGGTGGCGGCTTCGGCGGATTTGGCGGATTTGGCGGATTTGGCGGCGGAAACCGCAACAACAACGCCAGCAGTTCCACCAGCGGCCAGTACAACAACAACGGCACGGTGGGCAGCGCGGTCATTTCCGTGGACCCGGTGACGCACAACATCATGGTCATCGCCGACAAGGAGACCAGCGAGCAAATCGGCAAGGTGATCGCCAGCCTCGACGCGCCCGAGCCGCAGGTGCTCATCAAGGTCGTCTTCCTCGAAGTGCAGGACAACAAAGCGTCCGCCATCGGTGTTCAAGGCGACTACACCGGCTTCAACAAGAACTATTCGCAACTCGTCGGCTATATGACCAATTACACTGTTGGCCAGCAGGCCGGCACTCCCGGCTACATTACCCCGATCAACCAGACCTTGAATGTGAACAACAACTTTGGTCTGCCCCAATCCCTCGCGGGAGCGGCCGGCAACGGCGGGCTCTATCAACTCATGGGCAACGATTTTACGGCGACGCTCCAGGCCATCGCCACCGCCGGCAAGGCGCAGGTGCTCTCGCGCCCGTCCATTCTCGCGCGCGACGGCCAGATGGCGGAAATCGTCGTCGGCCAGAGCGTTTATCTGCCCAGTGGCGTCAGTTTCAGCGCAGTGGGCGGCAGTGCCACCACCGTTCCGACCATCAACGGCTCCTATCAAAACGTCGGCATCCAACTGGACGTCACGCCGTTCATCGGGGCAAACAATCTGGTGCAAATGATTCTCCAGCCGCAAATCACGTCCATTGACACCTCGACGCCCGGCCAGGTGATCGAAGGCGGCAGCATCATTTCATCCGCCGTGTATGCGCCCAACATCAACAAACGTTCTGCCAACACCGTGGTCGTGACTCCCGACGGCCAGCCCGTCGTCATCGGCGGCCTCATTGCCAACGAAAAATCCGTCAACGACAGCAAAATCCCGCTGCTGGGCGACATTCCCCTGCTCGGCCAGTTGTTCCGGTTCAGCGCCAAGTCGAATCAGAAGAGTGAGTTGTTGATCTTCCTCACGCCGCACATCGTCCAGATGCCGTCGCAGCTCGCCGCGCTGTCCGCGCGTGAGACCGGCCAGGCGCAGCTCATCACCAATACGATCCCTGAACAGGAGCTGGATCGGTTCCTGGAACGCGTGCCGGTGAAGAAACAATAACGGGCTGAAGTTGAATTTTCTCCGCCCGATGTCCAATTGAACCAGATGCAACCGAAACGAAACAGCCCTTTGATTTATGGCCTCCTGCTGGGAGTCTGGGCGCTGGTCGTGGCCTGGCAGGCGACCGAGCACGTCCGGTTCCGCGAGGAATCCCGCGCTGCGCTCGTGAACCGGGCGAAGGACATTTCCACGACGCTCGGCATCGTGCTCCGGTCCCAGCGCCGTTTCGGCGGCGTGGTGTCCAAGGAACGGCTGGAAGCCTCGTTGACGGAACTGGTCCGGCAGGAAAAGGCGGAATTAAGCGGCATCGCTCTGTTGAATGCCGCGGGCGAGATGGTTGCTTCCGCCGGAAGTGGAATTGATCTTCAAGGCCGGGGCGCCGCCGGCCCGACGGAAACATGGAATGCGCAGACCGTCACCCTCGTAAATCCGGTGGACCTCGGCACCAATCTCACCTACGACATCGAGGGCACCAACCTGCCCATCATCCTGTCCCGGCAGGATTTTACCAACCGCTTCGCCGCCACCAACCGCCTGGGCGAACCGCCCCACGGACCGCCACCCGAATCCCAACCTGGTGACCATCCGACCAATCTTGCCGCGGGTCCCGAAGAACCGCCGCCGCCGCCGGACAATGACACCAACCGGATGCGCTCGCGTGAAGGCGGCTTCCGTCCACGCTTTGGACGTCCACGCTGGATGAGCGAAGAAGAGTACCAAATTCTGCGCCAGAAACAGGGCGTGCATAGCTTTGTCATCGTCATGTCCACCCAGGCGCTCCACGAAACCTTTCATCAGGACCTCTGGCTCCGATCCATCATTGCCATGCTGGCCACGATCTCGGTTATCGGCTCAGGGCTGGCCTGGCGCAGCGTGACCCGGTCCGCCGAACTCCAAATCCGCCTCATCCGCGCCAGTGAATTAAATTCGCATCTCCGGGAAATGAACCTCGCCGCCGCCGGCCTGGCGCACGAAACGCGCAACCCGCTCAACATCATCCGCGGCATGGCGCAGATGCTTTCCAAACAGCCCGAAGCCCCGGCGGAAATCCGGGAAAAAGCCCGGGCCATCGTGGACGAAACCGACAAGGTCACGGCGCAATTGAATGAATTCATCAACTACTCGCGTCCGCGCGAAGTCCGCCGCGCGAAACTCGCGCTGACTCCCGCCGTGAACGAGGTCGTGCGCACGCTGGCCCACGACATCGAGGAAAAGAAGCTGCGCATCGAAACCGGCGGCGAACCGCTGGCCATCGAGGCCGACGAGCAATTGCTCCGCCAGGTGCTGTTCAACCTGCTCCTCAACGCCATCCAGGCGGTGGCGGACGCCGGTGAAATCCGGGTGATCACGGGCCGGCAAAGCGCCACGGAGGCCTTTCTGGAAATCCGTGACAACGGCCCCGGGGTTCCGCCGGAACGCCGGCAGGAAATTTTCAAGCCCTATTTCACCACCCATCAAAAAGGCACCGGCCTGGGCCTGGCCGTCGTCCAGCAAATCGTGCTGGCGCACGGCTGGGAAATCGAATGCCTGCCCAACGATCCCAAAGGGGCCGTTTTCCGCATCACGCATTTGAAAGTCATCGCCTGATTCGAGCGACCCGACGATGGTTTACGTTTCATGGCCGGGATGGCGAAATGGAATGGTTTGCTATTTATGGATGGCGGCGTGGTTCAGATCTACTAGCGCCGTAGGCGCGACATCTTTGTAGAAACGCCCGCCCTAATTTCTCGAGCTCCGTAGGAGCGGCATATTCGGGACATCGCGCAGAATCTGCACGGAGACAATGCAGGTGTATGAAAGATGCCGCTCCTAACGGAGCTTAAAAATCATTTTTGTTTGGGTGCCACAATGATGTCGCGCCTACGGCGCTGGGGTCTTGTTGGCGGGTTCCGTTTGCGGCCGGCGGTAAGGCTCAACTGCCATGGACACCGCGTGGCTTCAAAAACAGCCGGGAAATTTCTTTTGGCCGGCGCCCGGTTTGTCTAGCCTTGCCGCGTGGCAACCGAACTGCGCAAAAAAAATCCCGATTCCCCGCGCATCCTGATTGTGGATGACGACCCCAGCCAGCGCAGCCTGCTGAATTCCTTCCTCCGCAGCCAGGGATTCGACACCGTCACCGTGGATTCCGGGGAACGGGCGCTCGAAACGCTGCGCACCGGAAAATTCGGCATGATGATTTCCGACGTGCGGATGCCCGGACTTTCCGGGTTGGAAACGCTGCGGCTGGCCCGCCAGGAACACGCCACGCTGCCCGTTTTGCTCGTCACCGCGTTCACCGACGTTCGCGATGCCGTCGCCGCCATGCGCGACGGCGCGGTCAATTACCTGGCCAAACCGATTGACCTGGATGAACTGATGGCTTGCGTTCGCTCGGCCACCGGCATGGCCGGAGCCGCCCCGCTGCGGTTTGATCAGGAAAAGCCGCTGCCGGATTACGTGGTGGCCCGCAGCCCGCTCATGCAGGCCGTGTTCCGCGACGCGTCGCTCATCGCCCCGTCCGAAACCCGTGTGTTGATCACCGGCGAAAGCGGCACCGGCAAGGAGGTGGTGGCCGATGTCATCCACGCCTGGAGTTCGCGCGCGGCCGGCCCCTTGGTCAAGGTCAACTGCGCCGCGATTCCTGAAACGCTGCTGGAAAGCGAACTGTTCGGGCACGAAAAGGGCGCGTTCACCGGCGCGCACGCCCAGCGTATTGGCCGTTTTGAAGAGGCCAACGGCGGCACGATTTTTCTGGATGAAATCGCCGAAATGTCGCAGCCGCTGCAGGCCAAGCTGCTGCGCGTGACGCAGGGCGGACGCTTTCAGCGCGTCGGCTCCAACCGCGAGGTCCAGACCAATGCCCGCATCCTGGCCGCGAGCAATCGCATTCTCGAGGATGAAGTCAAAGCCGGACGTTTTCGCGAAGACCTGTTTTACCGTTTGAACGTGGTGGAGCTGAACGTTCCGCCGCTGCGCGAGCGGCGCGAGGACATTCTGCCGCTGGCCCGCCGGTTCATCGAGGAACTGACCAAGGACCGCGCGCGATTTTCGGACACGGTTTCCGCCTGCCTGGAACGGTATCCCTGGCCGGGCAACGTGCGCGAGTTGCGCAACGCGATGGAGCGGGCGGTGCTGCTGTCCCGCAGCGAACTCATCCTGCCGGACCACCTGCCCACGCGCGTGCGCGCCGCCGCGGACCTGCCCGCGCCGCCGGTGGCCGGCGACCGGGAACGGCTGGAGGAGATTGAACGGGAAGCCATCCTGCAGGCCCTGCGCCAGCACGATTCCAACCGCACGGAAACCGCGAAAGCCCTCGGAATCAGCCGCCGCGCGCTGCTCTACAAACTCCAGCGATTCCGCGAACTCGGCTACACCGTGGAATAAAAACCGTTGGCGTGAACGTACCCGAAGTAGCGCAGACTGGCAGTCTGCTGTATCGCGGATTGGCAATCCGCTGCCGGTTCAAAGATCCGACGTTCCGCCGACTGCCAGTCGGCGATACGGTCCCGCATTGCGGGACCAACCTGCGCTAC
>Ga0182027_10001471_pt1 | contig 39421 bp, 45 predicted proteins | sample 712E1DmetaG_FD_121300 | JGI IMG/M metagenome (GOLD analysis project Ga0182027, IMG submission 121300) | Permafrost microbial communities from Stordalen Mire, Sweden - 712E1D metaG (Illumina Assembly) | ecosystem: Environmental > Terrestrial > Soil > Wetlands > Permafrost | place: Sweden...
ACGCTACAAAGAAGCAACCATTGTAAATGCCCGAAAGATACTTAACTGCGTCTACGCCGTATGGACGTGCAACACACCGTACAAAAGACCAAATACTTGACTTTAGATCTCAGGTCTAGAACCATTTTACTTCTTAAGATTTACCCAAGTTAATAACAGCTACCAGTATTAAACTCACATTTGCCGAATAAGCTTATTGACTTTATTCTGATTATTTGATAATCTGATTATATGAAAGAGATAAGTATTATTAGAGACAGAGGACAACTAACTATTCCTGATAGTATCCGAAAAACTGTCAGTTGGGTGAACCCCATGTCTGCTATTTCGATTACAGTTGTCAAACCTGATGAAATCATTATTAAACCTCATCAAGTTCAAGTAGATTGGGATAAAATCTGGTTGGGTATAAAAAAAGCCCGTTCAATTAAAGGTAAGAATGGCAAGGGTAATCTATCTGAGTTTATAGCTGAAGACAGATATAACCACTAAAGTAATGAAAAAACTTGTTATTGATTCTTCCGTTATCGTTAAATGGTTAAACCAGCAGAATGAACTGCACCTTATACAGGCAGATAAAATTTTAAATGACGTAAGAGAGAATCGGGTAATGCTACTTGCACCTGAACTAGCAAAGTATGAAATAGGTAATGCATTACTTATTAGAAAGCAACTATCAGCTAATGGCGCTGACGTGACTTTTAATAACTTGTTTGCTCTCCCGATACAGTTCGTTTCCCAATCCGAAGAGCTTGCCAACGAAACTTATGTAATAGCTAAGAAAGCCAATATCACATATTACGATGCATGTTTTATCGCTTTAGCAAAACAAGAAAGTGCTGAACTAGTTACGGACAATCCTAAGCATCAAGCAAAAACAAAAGTCGTAAGTGTAAAGCCACTAGAGGATTACTAATAGTTTTGTCTTATACGACGGTCTATCTGTGGTACGCCTGGCAGGATTTGAACCCGCGGCCTTTGGTACCGGAAACCAACGCTCTATCCAGCTGAGCTACAGGCGCACGATAAATTAATTATAGTCGAAGATCTATTTAGAGTCTGTATCTTTGGATTTTTGTCGGTGTGTTGACTGAGATGACCCAGGAGCTGGTAATATATTTCGGTGATCCTTAGCATTAGCTCGATTAATAAGCGTTTGTTGAAGTAAATTCGTGACAATTTCAGCTTGCTCATAGCTCATTCCAACTCGAGCAATCGGCTGGGACTGATTGCCCTGGTCTAAACCGGCTTGGGCGAAGTTTAATACAACGCCGTTTAAATTAGCGGTGATGTGTACGCTATCACTGTAAAGAATACGCGTATCTAAAGCCATCATTATAAAAACAGCACGTTTCTGGATATCTTCTTCAGTTGGTTCTTTTTGATGGGATTGTTTATAGCCGGCTAATTCCCATAACTGGACAGCTTCGTCATCCTTCATGCCGAAGTGATTGATAATAAGCATCAGAATATCCTCAGATGGCCGTTCAAAACCACTTTCGATTTGCTTTAAAGCTTCAGTAGCAATTTCAACCGCCCCTGAAACCTCTTCAAGGCTTTCAGAGTGGTTCTGTCGAAGTTGTCTCAATTGGATACCGAGTGTTTTGTATGGTGTATTATTCACCGATCTTTCTCCATAAACCCAATAGTATCATACTAGTAGAGCTATTGTGAGTGATGTAAGAATAATTAAGTTACAATAATAAAAGCATGCCTATCCAACAGAATATATCTTTGACCGAACACTCAACGATGCGACTTGGCGGGTTAGCGGCTTATGCAACTGAAATTCATAACCGAATTGAACTGACTGAAGCACTGAACTTGGCAAATGAGCATCATCTACCAGTCATTATGATAGGTGAGGGCAGTAACATCATCTGGAAAGATGAAGGTTTCAATGGCTTATTGCTAATCAACAAAGTCCCAGGTTATGAAGTATTTAATGAAGACGAAGAAAATTATTATGTAACAGTTGGCGCCGGGGAAAGCTGGGATAGCATAGTTGAGCGTACGACACAAGCTCATGTCAGCGGTATCGAAGCGATGAGTTTAATTCCAGGAAGTGCCGGCGCGACACTTGTTCAAAACGTTGGCGCATACGGACAGGAAATTTCCCAAACACTAGTTAGTACCGAAGCTTATGATTTGAAAACCAGTTCTTTTGTCACAATCCCTAACCAAGATTGCGGATTTGGTTATCGGACAAGCCGCTTTAAAACAACTGATCATGGTCGATTTTTGATTATGGAAATTACACTGCATCTTATGCACGCCCAAATGGAGCCGCCGTTTTATCCGTCATTGCAACAATACCTTGATGAGCACAATATCAACTCACATTCCCCGGACGTAATCCGAAAGGCAGTCATTGCTATCCGAAGTAGTAAGTTACCCGATCCAGCAGTTAACGCTAATTGTGGTTCTTTCTTTGCCAATCCGATTATTAGCAAGAATCAACTTACCGAACTTCGCGAAAGGTATCCTGGGATAGTTTATTGGACACAAGGTGATGAAAGCATAAAAGTATCAGCTGGTTGGTTAGTCGAACAAGCTGGATTTAAAGATTATCATAGTCAGAAAACTGGTATGGCAACCTGGCCGACGCAGCCATTAGTTTTAGTCAATGAACATGCTAAATCTACTGCCGATTTGATAGCTTTCCGTGATTTAATTACTTATAACGTAAAAGAACTATTCAATATACAGCTTGAACAGGAACCGGAACTTCTTCCCTAACGGCTTGGCTTGTCACCAGGTAACGGGTAATCTTTACAAAATTCCTTAACGTTTTTACGAATATTTTTTAGATATGTCTGATTATCCTTGTGGCTGATTACTTGGTCAATCCAGTCAGCCACTTTGACCATTTCCTTTTCTTTCATGCCGCGGGTAGTTAAGGCTGGAGTTCCCAGTCGAATTCCCGATGGACTGAACGGTGGCCTCGGATCAAATGGCACCGTATTTTTATTGGCTGTAATTCCGGCCATACTTAGCGCTGCTTCAGCATCTGCACCGATGATCTTTTTATTTGTCAGATCGATCAGAATCAAATGGTTGTCGGTTCCGCCGGTCACTAATTTAAAGCCTTTACTCGACAGCTCATCAGCTAGCTTTTTAGCATTCTTAACGATTTGCCGGCCGTAAACTTTAAATGAAGGTAGGGAAGCTTCATACAAAGCGACAGCAATTGCCGCTGTTTGATGGTTATGCGGGCCGCCTTGCAATCCAGGAATAATCGCCCGGTCGATTAATGTTGGCAGATTCTCGGGAGTACGTTCCACTGCTTTAAGCGGATTTGACGGGTTGCCGTTGCACAGTATCATAGCGCCCCTAGGACCACGCAAGGTTTTATGGGTAGTAGTTGTTATCACATGTGCCAGACCAACCGGAGAAGGATGCTCGCCGGCCACAACTAAACCGGCAATATGGGAAATATCGGCTAGCAGCCAGGCTTGGCAACTGTCGGCTATTTGCCGTAGTCGTTGCCAATCGAAAATCCGTGGATAGGCAGTCGCACCGGCCACGATAAGTTTCGGTTTTTCTTGGGCGGCTAATTTTTCAATTTCCTGGTAGTCCAAATACCCGTCTTTGCCGGTGTGGTAGTGGGCAGACCGGTAATAAGTACCGGAAAAATTTACCTTTAAGCCGTGAGTCATATGTCCGCCGAAGTACAGGTGAAGACCCAACACGGTATCGCCGGGATCGAGCAGGGCATAATAGACAGCTAAATTTGCTGGCGAACCTGAGTATGGTTGGACATTAGCGTGACTGACGCCAAATAACTTCTTAGCCCGTTCCCGTGCTAAATTCTCAATTTTATCAACAACTTCGCAGCCGCCATAATACCTTTTGCCCGGATAGCCTTCTGAATATTTATCAGTTAAGCGGGAACCAAGCGCTTTTAATACTTCGGGCGATGTGTGGTTCTCGCTGGGGATCATTTCCAAACCGCTTCGTTGCCGTTCAGCCTCAGCTCTGATCAATGCTTCTATCTCTTTATCGTCCATAACAATATCTCCTTAATGCCACCAGTTATTATTGAAAATAGTAGGTTCGCAGATCAGATCATGCATATTATTGTAGCAATTTCCCGCGCTTAGTCATATAATACTTTCCTAGGTGTTAAAAAGTTCTTGATAATTATTATCATGCATGATAAGGTTCTATAACTATGTTAACTGCAAACGAAAAAATTGGTCATTTGATATCTCAAATAAGACAAGAAAGAGGGCTTACACAAGCTGAATTTGCTCGTCGTTTGAAGACTAGCCAGTCAGCCGTTAACCGCATGGAACGGGGCCGGCAGAATCTTAGCCTTGATACGCTAGGCCGAATCAGCGACGTACTAAATAAACCGCTGATTAGTGTTGGTGACGCATCGGTTGATTTAACGGTTGAAGGCGGTCATGAATTGCACGGTACGATTGTTCTAAAAACTTCCAAGAACGCCACGGTTGGTCTGCTGGCCGCCAGTTTACTAAACCAAGGCACCACCAAACTTAAAAATGCGCCGCGTATTGAAGAAGTTAACCGGTTGGTTGAAGTACTGGAAAGCATTGGTGTTAAAGTTCGCTGGTTACCGAATAATACGCTTGAAATTAAACCGCCGGCTAAACTTAAACTCGAAAATATAAGTACTGATTCAGCCCGTAAAACACGCAGTGTGCTGATGTTTATCGGTCCACTGCTCCATTTGTTTAATAATTTTAAACTGCCTTATGCAGGCGGCTGTGAACTTGGCCGGCGCAGTATACTGCCGCATCTATATGCCCTGGAAGAAGTTGGTGTAAACATTACGGCAACCTCAGGCTATTACCATATCCATGTCAAGAAACATTTGGCGCGTCGGCCGATTGTGCTTTATGAATCAGGTGATACGACGACCGAAAATATTATTATGGCGGCCGCCAAATTCCCGGGCGAGACAGTTATAAAAATGGCCAGCGCCAATTACTCAGTCCAAGACCTCTGCTATTTCCTGCAAAAGTTAGGCGTCAAAATTGATGGCGTCGGTACGACAACCTTGAAGATCAAAGGACTTAGCAAAATAAAGAAAAACATCATTTTTGCACCGAGTGAAGATCCAATTGAGGCGATGACCTTTATTGCTGCCGCAGTCACTACGAATTCAAAAATTACAATTTGCCGAGTACCAATAGAGTTTGTTGAGTTAGAATTAATGAAATTAGAAAAAATGGGCCTAGTCTACGAACAAACCCCGACCTATAAAGCCGAAAACGGAAGGACTGATTTAGTAGACCTGACAATTCAAAAACACAACGGCAAACTCCAGGCTCCGGTAGAAAAGTTATATGGTCGTCCATACCCAGGATTGAATATTGATAACCTACCTTACTTTGTGCCGATTGCAGCCGTGGCCAACGGACGAACTCTCATCCATGACTGGGTCTATGAAGATAGGGCGCTGATGTACACTGAAATTAAGAAAATCGGTGTTGATATTGAACTAGCCGATCCGCACCGGGCATTTGTCAACGGTCCAACAAAGTGGCGGGCAACTGACATTGTTTGTCCGAGCGGGATACGCCCGGCAGTCATGCTGTTAATCGGAATGTTAGCTGCCAATGGTATATCAATTTTGCGCAATGTTTATACTATTAACCGGGGTTATGAAGATTTGTCAGAACGCCTAAACTCACTTGGTGCCCATATTAGCGTGATGCATGATCTCTAATCGAATAGAGCCGTAAGTGTTATAATCTGGAAAGTGCGGGTGTCGTATAGTGGTCAGTATGCAATTTTTCCAAATTTGAGACACGAGTTCGATTCTCGTCACCCGCACCATGCCCCGGTAGCTCAGCTGGACAGAGCAGGAGACTTCTAAGCTCAAGGTCGGGGGTTCGAGTCCCTCCCGGGGTACCATTGTAAAGGCGCTTCTAAATTAAATATTTAAGGAGTTTATATGGATGAAGAAGTTATTATAGCTACCACAAATGATATTCCTGGCTTTAAAGTGACTGAAGTCTATGGTGAAGTATTCGGATTAATAGTTCGTAGTCGTAATATTTTTAGCAATATTGGGGCTGGGCTAAGAACAGTAGTCGGCGGAGAAGTTAAGGGTTACACGAAAATGTTAGCCAGTAGCCGAGAAAATGCGATTGCCAGGCTTCGCCAAGAGGCAGCAGATAAAGGAGCAAATGCGGTGTTAGCAATGAGATTTGATTCCGGCGATATAGGTAATTTAATGAGTGAAGTTGCAGCTTATGGAACAGCTGTCAAAATTGAACCTGTGAAATAATTTATAGGTCTCAGTTAAATAATACGATTACAATATAGCTATGCGTATATCACGCCAACGATATATCGTTTATAGTCAACTTAGTTTATTATTGGGTCTTTTAGTCTGTATTTTTATTAAACCAAAAGGATTGAGTGCTAATGCCGGCATTAGCTACTACGGGACTTTTTTAAGAACAGTTTTTCCATATACTGTTGGGATTTTAGGAGGAAGCTATTATTGCTATCGTTTTACGCAAACATTGCATAATAAGTCACTGGCATTTTTACGGAATTCGATGATCGCCATATCTATATTGTCAATTGGCATTGTAATAACGCCTTACTCGATTAATTCAATCTTAGATTGGGCACATACTACCTTTGGTACGATAATTTTTGTTCTTGAGTTGATACTTAGTGCTTGGATAATAATTAAAACAAAATTTAATTCAAATATGTTGATGTTGTGGATTATTGAGCTTATTTGCGGCATTGCCGCAGCAATTTATACTCTGCCACACCAAGGATTTTTAATCCAATCCCAAATATTATTCCAACTAACATTTGGAATTATTCTATATCTCAGTTTTAATGAGCATAAAAAAGTTTTTAGCAAACAATTAGTACAGCCAGATTAGCTAGTAAAGCCATTAACGAAATTGTTGATTGTGTGTGGAGCACACTTGCTGGGCAAAAGAAGATAAGAATTGTGAACATTGCAGAGTTACATGTTCATTATTCATTAGACGGTGAATATCTTTACCTTCTTTAGTCTCAACTTGGTTATCTTGTCTTGATATTTGATTATCAACACTGTTGTAGTGGACTGCATCTGCAAAACGAACTATGGCTCCAGTTATTAGAATTGTAATTAGGATTGCAATAAAATAATGCCAATTAAACTGTTTGCGCTTATATTGCGGCAGAGGTGTATATAGTTTGATTTTTTCAATTTTCGACATTAGTTATTTACTCATTTAATACGTATAAGTATGTATTATTATGGCATGACAAGATTGCTTTTACGCTATTTTAAAGTAATAATAATTGAGCCGCTCCCGTGGTGAAATGGATATCACGATGGTCTTCGGAACCGTTGTTGGGGGTTCGAATCCCTCCGGGAGTACCAAAAACATGCATGACGACGTCAAACGATATGTAAATAAAATTCTTAGTATCAATGCACCGATTATTAATATGTTCGGGCATGGCATGACTGGGATGGCTGGTAGTGCTGCAATAGAGCAGACTATTGGAACGTCGGGCAATGATATTACTGGGCAATTGAAGCACACCGCCTTACTTTTTCTCAAATTATCTTATAAGCAGAATGCCTTAACAGGTCAGATGATGGAATGTGCTAAAAAAATCGAAGGTTCACTGCGTACCGAAAGTGTCATACAAGTTCTCAGCCAGAAACAATGTAATGAACTGATTGATGAATTGTATGACCTCGTAGATAAGTATCAGTTCTAGACGATTTCTCCAAATATTTGCCAGTCCGAACTATCTACTCTATAATTACCTCTGTTTTTAGTAGTATTAATATAACCACTAAGTTAATTAAGCTACGAAAATATGGCGAGAGTAGCTCAGTTGGTTAGAGCGTCTGTTTGTGGAACAGAAGGTCGTGGGTTCAAGTCCCATTTCTCGCCCCAAAATATTTTTTGCTTATGTTTAATCAAAGATAAAATTTGGAGAATTTGTGTTTAAAAAAAGCTTTTCCATAATCCGTCAGTATTATCTTTTTTTAGTTGCTTTTCTGACACTTATCTTTGGTCTTTATCTGCAATTTGCCGACTACCATGCAGTTCTTCATTGGTTGTTGGGAACTGTTGCAATCTTAGAAGTTATTCCGCTTGTCTGGCGGATGTGGCAGGATATTCGCGATGGAGCCTATGGCATAGATATATTAGCGACTGCCACCATTATCTCCGCGGTCGTCATGAAACAATACTGGGTGGCTATCGTCATAGTAATTATGTTAACTGGCGGTGAGATACTGGAAAACTTTGCCGAGAATCGAGCTAAGACTGAACTAAAGATCCTGCTTAAAAAAGCACCGGAAAAGGCTCATTTAATAAAAGGCCGGAAAGAAACCGAAGTCAGTGTTTCAACAATCCAAACTGGTGCGACATTGATAATAAAACCTGGCGAAGTTGTACCAGTTGACTGCGTGATTGTTGAGAATGAATCCAGCTTTGATGAATCTAGCATAACTGGGGAAAGTGCGCCTGAACTTAAAAAAGTCGGCGATAGGCTATTAAGCGGTTCAGTTGTGCTTGACAGAGCAGTCAAAGCTAAGGCATTGCGCCCGGCGACCGAAAGTCAATATGAGCAAATTGTGCGGTTAGTACAAGCGGCTTCTAACAGCCAATCGCCATTTGTTCGCCTGGCTGACAAATATAGCATACCTTTTACCGTAATAGCCTTTACTATAGCTATTTTGGCTTGGGTTTTCAGCCATCAAAGCATTCGTTTTCTGGATGTCATAGTAGTAGCTACGCCATGCCCACTGATTCTAGCGGCACCGATTGCAATCATTTCTGGAATGAGCCGAGCTGCCAAGCATGGAATAATAGTAAAAAACGGTGCAGCTATGGAACAGACAGCTGAGGCAAAAACCATTGCTTTTGACAAAACCGGCACGCTCACAGAAATCGAACTGACCATTATTCAAGTCATGACTTTTAAAGGTTATAAGAAAGATCAAATACTTGCATATGCGTCATCTCTAGAAAAAAGCTCGAACCATATCTTAGCCCGCGCAGTGATTAAAGAAACTTCTCGAAAAAAGATAAAGCTACCAAAAGCCAAGAACGTGAAAGAAGAAGCTGGGCTAGGGATGGAAGCCAATATCAATGGCCGGCATATTATAGTAGGCAGTGAAACTTTATTAAAAAGGCATGGCGTTAAGTTTCCAATCTCACTTACCAAATCACTGGGTGAAAACACGGTGATAGCAGTTAGTGTTAATCATGAATTAGCGGGTGTAATAACTTTTGAAAATGCATTGCGGATAGATAGCAAACGGACAATTACCAATATCCGCAAACAACGCGGCATTAAAAGAATTATTATGATTACTGGAGACAATTGGAAAATTGCACGAGCGATTGGCCGACGTTTGGGGATCACTAAACAAGAAGTAATGGCCGAAACGCTGTCGGCAGATAAACTATCACTACTGGAATCAACTAAGCCCAAAGATCGTCCGATAGTATTTGTTGGCGATGGTGTAAATGATGCACCGGTCTTGACGGCGGCTGATGTTGGGATTGCGATTGGTGCCCGAGGCGAAATAGCTGCCAGCGAATCAGCTGACATAGTTATAATGTTAAATAATATAAGCCGCGTTGCAGTAATAATAGCAATTGCTAAACGAACTTTCTCAATTGCCAGGCAAAGCATTCTTATTGGCATTGTCCTAAGCATCATATTGATGTTGGTATTCTCAACCGGACATTTCCGCCCGATTTACGGTGCTATTATCCAAGAAGTAGTTGACGTAATAGTTATCTTTAACGCCTTAAGGGCGCATATCGACACTAAAACCGATCTTGCTCTAGGCGCGTAGGATCGCTGCTATCAGCATAGGTACGATTATATTATCCGTACCGTAGACGCCGATGTTTTCCATGGCAGTGGCAAGAACCGGCAGTAGCAACAATTTTAGCCAGATCCAACTGTTATGACTAGCCAGCATGAAGACAGTTATTAGTATCAATGAGCATAACCAGAAAGCGACAGTACCAACAATAGATTTATACTGCCCGAAAACCTTATACCGGTTTTTCTTGCCATAGCGAGTGCCAACAACTGCCGCCACACCATCAGCCAGGCTTAAGTGCAAAATAGCGATTGTGAAAATTAGCCCACTATGGGTTATCAGAGCCACTAGCGGAATTGCCAAAGCAAATAAAAAGTCGCCGATTGTGCGGCGGCTGATTGAATGGATCGAACCGAAAATTGAAGCAAACCGGGATATGATAACAACCAGTATGAAAGCTATTGACAGAAAATAAATTTGGTCCCAACTTAATAAATATGGCCAAAATGCCACAAAACTACCGACTGTAATATGGATAAATTTACGGGTCAGCTCAGAATGATAATGTTTAACTTTCCATAAATACTCAGCCACGAGAAGCAAGATCAGAACAATCAGAATGACAATAATTATTTGCATCATAGGCTCTTAGCATTGTACTGCTAAGCATGTGGAAGAGAATAATTTAAAAGCTTAGATTAGTTAAAATATTTGTATAAATATAAATACTATGCCATAGTCTCATTTATGGCGGAATCTGGCGATTTTGAAAGGTTTTCGATTACTACAGGCAGCGAGGAAGAAGCCACAATTGCTGAAAGGAAAAATTCTTTCTTCGCAATCGTGCTTGGGAAGCTTGGAGTGGAATCATCCAATCCTTTTGTTGAAGTCAAAAGAAATCCTTTGTCACAAGAACTTTCAGATGGTTTTTATCCGTCAGAAGATGCTTTGCATTCACTTACTTTAAGCGATGAAGTTTTGGCAATAGTTTTAGACAGGCGAAATAGCAATAATTTTCATGAAGTGACGTTTTTTGAACGGTCTCCCAGCAATCAATTGTTAGATTTCATATCCAGAATGCGTTCAGCAAAAGAAAAATTACCAGAGACCTAAAAACGTTATTTATTAATCGGGAAAATATAATACTGGTCGGCAGCCGACTACTGCCGCCGAACCTGCCATTGATACACTATACGCACTGTTATTGAACTACAAGTTACTACGCTCCAAAGTTAGTGACCTAAACAGATTGATCAAGGATTTAGTGAAGCCTACATCTGTCCAAGAAATGCAGTTTTTAGTATAATAGAAATATGAGTGATGAAGATACTAACGACACCATAGATACTGACAGTCAACCAAGCGAACAGTCAGCACCAGTAGATTTACCGCCTCAATCGTCAGCTAGTGATACCTCTAATCAAGACAGTCAAGTATCAGTTGCACCAGATGGCCGAGAGCACATCAAAGACCTAGGCTCTGACGACACAATTGTCAATAAGTGATTGTACTAACTAAACCATAAAGTTGTAGAACCTAGAGATCTGTTCTGGTTATGTTTTCTAAAGTATAATTAAGAGTATGAAAAGCCCAACCGATACTGAGGAGCTAACACCAAAGCAAGAATTGTTTTGCAAGTATTTTGCTAGTGACAAAGAGTTTTTTGGCAACGGAACGGCTGCTTACATGGAAGCTTATCCTGATACAACATATGCAGCAGCTCGCTCCAGTGCTTCAGTATTCCTAACAAATCCTAACATTTTGAACCGCATCAATGAGATACTAGAAACTGGCATATTAAATGATCAATTCGTTGATAAGCAACTAGCATTTCTGGTTACACAAAATGCTAATTTATCTACTAAACTTGGTGCTATTAGAGAATACAACTCTCTTAAAAAACGTATTGTGAAACAGCTTGATGTTGACATAAACCCTAATGAACAGTTACTAGAAGACATAATTAGGGATATGACAAATGATCCGAGCAATTTATCAGATTTTACCCCAATATCTGAAGCCATACCCGAAGAAGCAAGTATATTATCTAATTGATACATCTCGCCTATTACTCACTAAAACCTATCAAGAATAATAATCTGTCGAACCTGAGCTAATGATACAACAACCATTAATAGCTTATTAGCTACAGCCCTTTAAATAGGTCAGCTATATTAACTTTTAGATTATTCGCTATTTTACTCAGCGTCCTAAGTCTCGCCCAGCGTTTGCCAGTTTCAATATAAGCAATAGCTACGACACTCATATTTATATGTTCAGCTAATTGCTGTTGCGTAACGCCTCGACTTTTACGCACTTCTGCAACTCGTTCGCCAAAGGCTTTCATCAACTTTTGTTCTTGTGCAGTGTTCATGCACTTAGGGTAAGAATTATAAACAGATAGTTACATAAACTAATTGTTTATTTTTGTTACTTAATATGCTATCTTTACAGATATAAGTAAACTAGGAGTTTATAATGAGCACCAAGGAAAAAGGCTTCTTTGGCCGACACAAGGTATTGACAGTTTTTGGTGGAATAGTAATTTTAATAATCATTGTTGTTGTAATTGCTAGCGGTGGTAATAAACCGACCGTTACGACTACAGCGACAACCACTAATAAGGCTAGTAGTAGCAAATCAAGTTCGTCAACTGCTACAGCCCACGTTGGAGCAACAGAAAATATCGGTGGCAGTAAGGGTTATGCTGTCACGTTACAACAGGTTATTGACCCAGCTAGCGGTGCTGACCAATATACTTCGCCCGATGCTGGTAAACGCTTCGTTGCTGTCGAGCTTAAAATCGTAAACAATGGTACAGTGGCCGTCAATGATGACGCCGATAATGATGTAACTATTATTGGTTCTGATAACCAGTCATATACTGATGATTACAATAGTGTCTCAGAGTGTACTGATTTCAATAATGGTAGCTTCACACTAGCTGCTGGTGAATCAACAACGGGCTGTGTTAATTTCCAGCTTCCAGACGCTATAAACGCCAGCAAAGTACAGTTTACTCCTGGCAGCGGCTTCTCTGGTAGCACTGGCGAGTGGTTAGTTCCCTAAGCCTAAATGACACGTTACAGCTAAGAAGTGGAGATAGGCCAGTAGAGCGTTAGACTTAAACGCCTGAGAGGAGGCACTAGAATGGGATTATTCGGTAACATTAAGGACTTCAACGACAAACAGCAAGAGAAGGCTCAGGCAATGCGAGATAAGCTACCCGTCAGGCTCAAAGCTCAGTATTACGGTGGTTACGACAAATACACCAAGAAGGCAGAGGGTACGCTAAATATATACAATGACAGAGTAGAGTTTATTACCGTTGGCTTCAAAAGCTTCAAGTTCACTATTGATAAACCAAACATCAAAGAATTAGCTGTTGAGGGTCAAGACCAAGCTGGTAAACGCATAACTGCTACCAGGCTCTTAACCACTGGCATACTAGCTTTTGCATGGCAAAAGAAAACATCTCAAAACGATACTTTCATCACTGTTGTTACATCTGATGGACAAGAAGCGATATTTCATATTAAGGGAAAATCACACATGGAATTGAAGCCTGTAATTGCTCAAAAGATTGATATAACTACTACTTCCAGTCCGTCCAATGCAGCTCAAGCTACAGATAATGTCACAGAACAGCTCACACAGCTCTCTAAGCTCAAGGAGCAAGGTATTCTAACTGAAGCAGAGTTTACAGCCAAGAAGAAACAGTTACTTGGCTTGTAGCACCTGTATACTTGAAGCATGTCTCAATCATATAAAACAAACAAGAAAGAGCGTAAAAAGCGAGTTGTAGTTAGTCTTGCTAAAGAGCAGCAAGTAGAAATTGAGCAAAAGGTCGCACAGAGGGTCAAAGATAACCCTGAAATGTTTAGTTTGCCTGAAAGCAGTCGCACTATTGATGACCTTGAAGACTATTTTATTAAGCAAAATGAAGGCACTAACAAGATACTTCCAAAAGAGAAACGCCGTTATGTGGTGTATTTACGAAAATCAACAGATGATGAGGCAAAACAAATCCGCTCATTGCCAGACCAAAGAGTTGAGTGCCTTGAGCTGGCTAGAATAATTGGAGTTACGGTCAGAGAAGAAGACATCTTAGAGGAGTCAGAGTCAGCCAAAACATCAGGCAATCGCCCTATTTTTGACAATATGATTGAGGGCTTTTTGCTCAGCAAATATCATGGACTGATAGCTTGGTCGCCAGATAGATTATCTCGCAACATGAAAGAAGCTGGTGAGATTATTGAGATGATTGACCTTGAACAGATACAGGATTTACAGTTCAAGACTTATCAATTTGAGAATACGCCTAACGGCAAAATGCTACTTGGTATATTGTTTGCAACCTCAAAACAATACTCAGACAAGTTATCGGTTGATGTGAGCAGAGGTATTACGGGCAATGTCAAAGAAGGTAAATATCAAGGCGTGGTCAAAAAAGGCTACTACGCCGATAAAAGCACGGGCTATTTCATACCTGATGGCTATAATTGGGAGCTACTTAGAGAAGCTGTCAATATGCGATTACATCAGGGTAAGACTAACCCTGAGATAGCCGACTTCTTGAACGCTTCATATTTTAGTGAGCGTAAAGACCAAGACGAAGACTACCGCATAGCAAAAATGAACAAAGACAATGTTGGCAATCTGTTCAAAGATCCCTTTTACTTTGGACTGTACAAGTATGGCAATAAGCTAGCCAACCTTACTGAGCTGTATGACTTCTTGCCCCTGATTACGCCTGATGAGTACATATTGCTCAATCGTGATACCGCCGACAACTTCAGTGAAAAGTACGCTGGACGAGCAACAAAAGTAAACCGTCTTGATTATGGACTACTAAGAAATAAGGTTATCTGTGACTACTGTGATAGCATTATGCAATTCCAGCACCAAAAGATATTTCGTGGCAAAAATAAGGGCAGATGGCTCATAAGCTACTACTGCCGTAATAGTGACTGTGTACGCCGTAATGAAGCTGAGGCTATTGAGAAATATGGACATAAACTAAAAAGCAGTATCAGAGCAAAGTATGTGACAGCAGCCATTGAATATACCCTCAGACAATGCACCAAGAAAAGCAAGGAAGCCTACAAAATGCACATTGATAAGCTAACTCTCAAACTTGCTCAAGATAAAGCTATTGCTCAACGGAAACTACAAGAAGCCAAGAATGAGCTACGAATAAACACTACACAATTCCTAAAATATCAAAACTTCCAAGTTGAACACCCTGACGATTACAAGAAATACCATAAGGGTAAGCTGGAACACCATCAAAACCTTATCAATACCGCCAACGCCAGTATTAAGCAGAATGAAGCTGAGTTAGAGAAGCTTAATACTTCACTGCCAACGGAAGCAGAGTTCTACGAACTCATCAAATCATATCTGTTAATAATACTAAGCACTAGAGATTTGATGGAAGAAGACGCTGTATATAACGAGGTAGTGTTGAACCTAAGGGCTCGTGATGACACTGTATCTGTTGTGAACCTAAATAAGCCGTATGATTTGCTACTTGATTTGAGCAAAATAGTTACTGGTCGGGGATAGAGGACTCGAACCTCCGACCTCCGCGTCCCAAACGCGGCGCGCTAGCCAACTGCGCCAATCCCCGTAAACAGGTTGATTATACCAAAATTTTACTGGTCGGGGTGAGCGGACTTGAACCGCTGACCTCCGCGTCCCGAACGCGGCGCGCTAGCCAACTGCGCCACACCCCGATTACTATGTTCTGAGCCCAAATATATCTCTAACGTGCTATCAAAACAGGGGTAATTATAGCTGAATATATTGAAAATTGATAGATATATGTTCTTACTGGATTACTAATGGATTTCATGATATAATATGGCCAATAATGAAGTATGCATCAATATTCTTTACGATTCTGTTTATTTGGGTGGCAGTTATTTTAATGGCTTTAACACGAAGAAACAGCAGCGAAATATTTGAGCTTTACTTAGCAGTTATCGCCTCAACACTGGCGCTATTCCTGATTGGTTTTGCGAGAAAATAAATGCCTAGTCACAACGCATCAATTGCGGCCATCAAAAGACACCGCACTGCGAAGATAGCTAGCTTGGGGACTAAGGCCTATTATCTCTATAGGCGTGGTCAACAAGAAAAAATGTATAAACTCATCTGTGACGAGTTCATTGAGCTGGGTGGCGTTTACATCAAGTTCTTACAAGGGGTTTTACTGCAGAATCATGCAATCCGTCAGTGGCGCAACCCGGATAAATTAAAAGTATTTGAAAATCTTGATCACGAGCCGATTGATGTAGTCAGATTCCTCCAATCTGAGTTACCACCAGAAAAACTGGCAATGATCACTCTGATTCAACCGCAACCTTTTGCAGCCGGCAGCTTTGGCCAAGTTTATTACGGCCAACATGCTAACGGCAAACCAATTATTATTAAAGTTTTACGGCCGATGGTTAGAGAGCTATTAAGATACGATCTACGGCTAATAAGTATGTTTAGTCGCAGTTTAACAAATAGAGTAACTGATAATATTGATTTTAATTTGAACAATGCGATTAAAGACTTCCAAAAAGCTACCTTGAATGAGACGGATTATATTAGTGAAGCGCGCTTTGCCCAGGAACTATATGAAGCATACCGCGACAATCCGGTGTTCATTATTCCGGAGACTTTTCTTGATCTATGTACAGACAATATTATTGTCCAAGAATATATTGATGGGCTTTCCGTTGCCCAACTGATACGCTTGCAGGAACAAGGCGCCGACCCAAAGCGTTATACTGCTGACGTAACAGGTTCAGACTTAGATAAGCAACTTGAAATTCTTGGTGTAGAACTTTTTGCTGGTATGTTTAGTTTATCTCGAGTGCAAGGCGACCCGCATCCGGGTAATGTCCGTTTAATGACCGGTAATCGAGTCGGTATGATCGATTTTGGCATTGCCGCCCCAACACCAGATAACAAAGCGGCGTTTTACGGAATTGTTGCCGGCATGCATCAACTTTACTCTAATGATTTTGAAATTAGCCGGTTATTTGAGCAATTCATTCGCTTTTTTGTCAATGACCTATATCGAGCCCTGCGCCGGCTAGCGACCCACAACCAATCAATCTCTACCAATATTAACGGCGAACCCGAGAACTACACTAAAGCGATCGGCACCTTAGCTCAAGAAGCTTTTAAGAGTGCTATTGGCGTTGATGACATACGACCCCTAATCGAGGACGGACGTATCCTGCAAATTATGAATCAGGTTATTAATAAAGATAATCGTTTTGGATTAATCGTTAAACTTGAGGCCTCAGAAATATTACGGGCTACCCAAACCTATATGTCGCTGGTTGACACACTTGGCCGGCGGACAGTAGTTATGCCGCGTGTCCTGAAAAGTTCGGTGGAACGTATCCAACGGGAACATCCTGAGGTTCTTAACAAAAATGATAAAGATATTAGTGTCTCAGAGGCGCTAGATATAGTTAGTAAATGGCTGGAGCGAGTAGCCAATCGGGATCCGCTACTCTTTTCACAACTGATGAAACGTATTAAAATGGGGGCAGCATCGCTTAGCCCAAAAATGTCATCACGGCGCAACCTAGGTCGAAGGGGCAGGCGAGTTAACGCGGAGAAGGAACATATCAATGCTTAAAGATTTCATATTGTTCATCAAGTATCCATACACCGCCGGTGTAATTGCAACTATCTGGATTGGCAGTGCCATCCTGATGGCAATAAATCGCAATCTGGATGGAGTGCGTATTGTTATTATCAATATGCTAGCCAGCATAGTGATTGCTGGTTTTGGTTTTGGTGGTAAATCCCAGACCTAAATATAACCTGTTAAAGTCTATTAAAATTATTATATTAAGTGGCCTTTAGTGTCATGGTGCCGCTAACCATCATCGTTCTATGGTAGTCGATGAGAATTTACCATAAAGCAGTTTCCTGAAGAACGGTTAATCACTTATCTTCAATTTTGTGGATCTGTTTAACAGATAATGCAAGTCCGGTAGAAGAGTCAGCCTCAATTAGCAAGGCGTTAAACTGTGATCGCCCACTTTCAATTAAAATATTACGAGTTCGTTTGTCGTCCCGCCACCGGGGGATTACGCTATCAAAATCAATACCCAAAGATGAATCTAACGAGCCACACATGCCAATATCAGTGATGTGGGCAGTGCCTTTAGGTAATACCATGGCGTCGGCCGTTGGGATGTGCCAATGATCGCCGATCACAGCAGTTACCCTTCCATCTAAGTAATAGCCGATGATATATTTCTCGCTGCTGAAGTCACCGTGGAAATTAACTATCGTTGCTACATGCGGTCGCTGACTCTCAGACTTTATGATCGAATCAACGACTAGCAAGGGATTGTCGTATTGTTTGTCAGCATCTCGGCCGACTATATGGCCGAGCAAACTGATTACTAATACTTCCCCTTGATGACAATGGGCATATTTATACCCCAGCCCAGGGGTTGACTTTGGATAATTAGCTGGCCGGATAATGGGTGCCAGGGGATCATTTAATAAGGGGAAAATGCTCTCTTCAAATAAAGACCAATTACCGCCGGTAGCAAAATCGACACCAGCCGCTAATAGCCGTTTGAAATCTTGAGCGGAAATTCCCCGTCCTTGCGACACATTTTCAGCTTGGGCGATAACCAAATCAATAGATTCAGTTTTTGTTAGTGAAGGCAAATTGTGTTCAACAACTTTCATTCCGAATTCGCCGACAACATCACCGATGTACAATATTTTCATTAGTTACATCCAATTAGTTAAATAACTGCTTATTTTGCAAATTCAATTGCCCGGGTTTCACGGATAACATTAACTTTTATCGTACCAGGATACTGCATTGTTGACTCGATCTTCGTGGCGATGTCTCTGGCTAATCGGATAGCTGTTAAGTCATCTATCTGCTGAGGTCTGACAAAGACCCGAACTTCACGGCCGGCGCTTATAGCATAGGCTTTCTCAATTCCCTCAAAGCCGGTAGCAACATTTTCCAAATCTTTCATACGTTCGGCAAAGTTCTCAGCGCTAATATTGCGGGCGCCGGGACGCGAAGCACTAATGGCATCTACCGCCCTAATGATTAGAGCCTCAACAGTGGTTGCTTCAACATCTTCGTGATGAGCTTCGGCAGCGTGAGCGACTTCTTCAGGTGCTCCGTATTTGCGTAACATCTCACCACTGATATGGTGATGTTTACCTTCCATCTTATGAGTCAGGGCTTTGCCTAAATCGTGGACCAAAGCGGCATATTTGGTAATTTTAACGTCAGCCCCAACTTCTTCGGCTATCATACCGGCTAAGTGCGCCATTTCGGTACTGTGCTTTAAGACATTTTGGCCATAGCTGGTACGGTACCTAAGCTCGCCTAGCAAGTGTAATATTTCTTTCGGTATGCCAATAATGCCGACTTCTCGGGCGGCATCCTCGGCGGCATGAACGACGTCTTTATCAACGTTTTTCTGGGCTTTTTCAACTACTTCTTCAATCCGTCCGGGATGTATCCGGCCATCTTTTATTAGCATCTCCAGGGCTTGTCGGGCAACTTCTCGACGAACTGGATCAAAGCTGCTGAGCACAATATAACCAGGCGTGTCATCAACCATAATATCGACACCGGTGGCTCGCTGAAGAGCTTGAATATTACGTCCTTCTTTGCCAATGATCCGACCCTTTATTTCCTCATCTTCCAACTTAATGCTGGTAACTGTTCTTTCAGCGGTGACTTCACTTGCCATCCGTTCCATCGCTGTTGTTAGAATAACCGCCGCCTGGTCTTCGGCGTCTTCCTTGGCTTCATTCTGCAGTTTATCGACTAAAGCCACTAAATCATTCCGGATATCGCGCTCAGTCATTTGCATTAGCTTTTCCGCGGCCTCTTGTTTGCTAAGTTTGGCTACTTTCTCAAGCTTTTCCTGCTGGCGCTGCCTGATGTCTCTAATCTCGTTTTTAAGATCCTCAACTTCAACTTCGGCTTTTCGTAATTTCTCAGTTCTTTTATCAATATCGTCCAGCTTTTTATCAAAATTTTCTTCGCGTTGTACGAGACGTTGTTCAAGTTCTTTTAACTCCTTGCGGCGTTGTTGTTCTTCTTTCCGACTTTCTTCGGTGATTCTACCTGCCTCGTCGCGGGCATCACTGGTTATTTTACTTCCTTCTCGTTTAGCTTTTTCTAGTTCTTTTGAGGCTTGTTCGGTGGCCGTACCGACTCGTTGCTTGGTGATGATAGTATTCGCACCAAAACCAACAGCGAGTCCTGCCAAAGACAGCACTATGGTAAGAGCTTCCATATTTTCCTTTCTATCGTGCAGATGAGATCTGTTTAGACAATCGCTTTCACTTCTCTAGTCAGTCACAAATTATCTGAGAATCGAATTTGAATTATACAATTAATCGTTCAAAACGGCAGTGCTTCCACATCGCACACATCCACAATTACTATAACCTTTCGATATCAAACCAGTCAATTATTTCTTGGGCGGTGTAATGTGAACCGGTGCTCCGTAATAAGGGATAACAGACTTATGATCAGACTGTTGAAGCAATTTTTTTATACCATCTAGCAACCAGTTTTGGCCGCGGGCTCCGGCAATTGGTATCTCTAAACTGTAGCTGATAGCATTACCAACGCTCAAGCCGATCCTAAGTCCCGTAAAACTGCCCGGACCTTCAAAACAATCGATTCCATCAACATCTGATATTTTTTTGTCTTGTTTAACAAGCAGTTGGTTTATTTTGTCATGGATAGAAGTAGCTAAATGGCGGTGCGCTTTCCAATGCATAACACTAAGTTGCTTGCCATTATCAGTAAATAACCCAATCTCGGCAACTGGATCACTTGTCCGGATGGTTAGAATTAACATTATTTAAGCCCCTTAAGCATGTAACTAAGCGATTCCGGATAGGCGAAATGCAATTGCCGCTGTTTATCAGCTGTTTGCTTAAATGTAATTGCCAGCTGTTTTTTAGGTAGTAAATCACGGACAACATCAGACCATTCTATTACCGTAACGATATCCGGCTCAGTCATTACTTCTTCCAGCTCACTAGATAAAATACCCGGATTAGTAATCCTATAAAAATCAAAATGATGTAAATGCAGTTTCTTGCCGCTGTATATATTGCTTATCTTATATGTTGGGCTGTTAACATTAGCTTGGCAGTCAAGACCCTTAGCCAACCCCCTGACAAACGTGGTTTTGCCGCAGCCCAGGTCGCCGATTAGATCAATAACCTCACCGCCGTGTAATTGTTTGCCAATCAACGTAGCGATTGTCTCGGTATTCGCGGCACTGTTTGAAATAGTCTGCCAAAATACATCTTTCATCACTGAAGTACTGTAACGCATACAATACTTTTCCAACAAGTTAATATTTGGCAACCTAGTGCAGACACACTTCGACCACTGCGCTATACTACATTTATGCTACAGCTTAGCCAGTCACTTCTTAATCGCCCGGTTTTAAGCTTACGGACAGGAACCACAATCGGTACCGTTACAACCCCGATCATTAATCCCAATAATTTAAAAATTGAGGGCTTTTATTGCGATGATCGGTTTAGTAAACAACAGCGCATACTGCTCTACCAAGATATCCGCGATATTATGCCGCAAGGTTTTGTCGTTAACGACCAAGAAGTACTTAGTGAATCGGAAGAGCTTGTCCGCTTGAAAGACATTATTAAACTAGGCTTTACTCTAATCGGCAAACCAGTAGTCACGCAAAGTAAGGATAAAATCGGCAAAGTTAGTGATTACGCAACCGAAGTCGATAGCATGTACGTCCAAAAACTGTATGTCAGTCAGCCGCTACTAAAGAGCTTAACAAGTGGATCGCTAAGTATTGACCGTTCCCAAATTATGGAAATCACCAATCGCCGGATTATTATTGCCGACTTGTTGCAGGCCACACCAGTTCGGGCAACGGCTGCCATCGTTTAGCCATCGTTGTTTTTGTTCTTAACAGCTTTTTTGATATTTTCGTAATTATAGCCCTGCTGGGATAAATAACGCATCAACTTGAGGTCGTCATAGGCATACTTAGCTAGTTGGCGTTTTTTTCTGATTAATTCACTAATTGTCACACTATCATCAGACTCATCGTCTGAAATCGACGATGCAATAATTTCATTGCTGACGCCTTTTTTGCGTAATTCCTGAATAATCCGCCGTTGACTGAAAAACCGTCGCCGCCGGTTATTGACCCAGGCTTTGCTAAAGGCCAAATCATTAACCAGGCCGATTTTATTCAAACGGTCAATAATTTCTCTATGGATTTTTGGATCAGTTTGTTTGCGCTGTAAATAGGCTTCAATTTCTTTTTGGCTATGGAGGCGTATACTGCAATAACGCAGCGTTTGAGAGAATAACTTGTCATTAATAGCTTCCTTTTTTAGTATGCTAAGCCGCCGCTGATCAATTTGTTGGCCTTTAGCAAGCTTCAGCTCAAGAAATTTCTGGCTGCCTAGCGAAAAACTATAACGACCGTCAATAAATATTGAGTAGCGATCAGTCGCTTTAAGCTGCTGTTTTATATCTGTTATTACCATTTGCGTTGCTTGGCAGGAGTTGATTTATTTTTCTTTATTGGCGAGCTCTTTAATTTTGGTAACAATTTCAGCAGTAACTTTTGGATTGTTGCGAAGATATTCTTTGGAGGCTTCACGCCCTTGGGCGATTTTCTGGCCTTTGTATGAGAACCAGGCGCCAGATTTTTCGACAATATTGTAATTAGTTGCTAGATCAATGACATCGCCGCTATGACTAATGCCTTCATCGTACATAATGTCAAACTCGGCTTCTCTAAATGGCGGGGCAATTTTGTTTTTAACAACTTTAACTTTTGTATGGTTGCCAATGACTTGTTCACCCTGCTTAATTTGTGCCAGTCGGCGAATATCCATCCTGACGCTTGCATAAAACTTTAAAGCGTTGCCGCCGGTTGTTGTCTCCGGATTACCAAACATGATGCCGATTTTCATGCGGATCTGATTGATGAAAATAACCGTGGCTTTGCTTCTGGAAATTACGGCCGTTAGTTTGCGCAGCGCCTGGCTCATTAAACGAGCCTGGAGGCCGGGCAGGGAATCTCCCATATCTCCTTCAATCTCAGCCCGGGGGACTAGAGCGGCAACCGAATCAACAACAATAATATCAACGGCATTAGAGCGAACCAGTGTTTCGGTAATTTCCAGAGCCTGCTCGCCGTTATCCGGTTGTGATAACAGTAAATTGCTAATATCAACACCGATACGCTTGGCATATGTTGGGTCTAGGGCATGCTCGGCATCTATAAATGCGGCAGTGCCACCATTGCGTTGAACCTCGGCAATAGCGTGCAAAGCGAGTGTCGTTTTACCGGAACTCTCTGGTCCGTAAATTTCAACCACCCGGCCTTTTGGCAAACCACCGCCTAGGGCAATGTCCAGCGATAAACTGCCGGTTGAAATTACCTCCACATTAGCGACGTGGGTTTCACCCAGTTTCATAATTGAACCTTTGCCGAACTGTTTTTCGATTGTTTCAAGTGCCAGCCCCAAAGCTTTTGTTTTTCCCTCACTAGCTGTTGTCTTATCCTGTGCCATAAAATTCTCCCTCTAACACTTTGTAACGCCTCGTGTTGGTCTGATTATAGCAGTACCTGGCAACCTCGTCTAAAGCTTATGCTTATTGCGGTGGCGGATTTTCTTATATCTTATATAATGGACGGTATCATGGGTGGCACAATCTCACCAACCGAAACTTCCTCAACACAAACCAAACGGGGCATTCAACAGATAATCTCCAGAGCTTTAAAAAATAATGTGGCAGTAATTCATATTGAGCCGATGGCACAAGTCGTCATGGTACGTTATCGCCGGGGTGGTACACTTTACCAAGCCACTACCCTGCCCAAAACAACAGCTTTATTACTAGCCAAGCATTTTAAACATTTAGCGCAGTTGGATATAAACCAAACCCAGGCCCCGCAAACCGGCCAATACCTGCAGCACTTAAGCCGTAAAACATATGTGATCCAAGTTTCAACTCTACCGGTGATTGACGGGGAAAAGATAACGCTTAAATTATCAAATCCTTCTCCGGCGGTTGAAAATTTACTCGATCTAGGACTATGGGGTGACAGCTTGTCAATGGTTCAGCATGCTTTAACCCAACCAACTGGATTAATAATAGTGGCTGGACAACCCCAAACCGAATCTAACAGAGTTCAAATGGCATTGCTGCACTTGCTGAGCCAAGCTTCTTTAAAAATAGCTTACCTTAGTGACGGTGATGCGCCGACCATAGCTGGAGTTAAAACTGTTAGAGTTCATCCTAATGCCGGCTGGGGATTTAGCCGTTATCTGACAATGCTCTCGAACCAGGAATTTGATGTTATCGGGCTAAGCACTTTAATTGATCGGCGGACAGCTTTGACGGCTGATAAAGTCGCCGCCAACGGATCACTTGTAATAATGGCCATACCGACCAGTACCGCTATTCGCGGTCTAGTCTATATGCAACAGGCAACTCGGCAACTTAGCAGTGTGGTACAGGCTCGAGCCGCTATCGGGCAGCTGTTTGTAAGGGGTCTTTGCGATCATTGCCGTGAAGCATACCCACCGACAGTCGAAGAACAGCAAAGCTTGCAGGAGTTATTAAAAATTGATAATCCGCAGTATATACGCCGCTACGGTGATTTAGAGAAGCAAGCTCGTAGCAACGGCATTGAAGCTGAAAGTGACCTAAATATTATTCGTAACAGAGTCAGCAAGCTCTGGCGAGCTCATCCGCTGGGATGTAAGTATTGTGATAATACTGGCTATGGCTCCCGGGTAGGTTTATTTGAAGTCTGTATACCGGATTCGCCGGTAATGAATGCCTTCTCGGCTAAAAAATCGTTATCTGAACTACAGGCAATAGCCATTAAATCCGGCATGATCAGCCTAAAGATTGATAGTTTTATAAAAGCCCTACGGGGCGTTATAGACTTTGCCACCCTGGCAAGAGTCTGTGAGCAATACGACCGCTTAATGCATTAAAGCAGCTGCGGCTGGGAGTTTTTGTCAGCCGCTGGTAGATCTAAGTGCTTATAAGCCTTAGAAGTTACTTTCCGGCCTCTTGAAGTGCGCTCTAACAAGCCGATTTGCATTAAGTAAGGCTCAATAAAGTCCTCAATGGTTGATCTTTCCTCGGAGGTCAAAGCGCTAAGAGTTTCAATGCCGACAGGGCCTCCGGAATAATTGTCAATAATCGTGCTAAGTAACATCCGGTCAGCGCCTTCTAAACCAAGTTCATCCACTTCGAGCAGTTGCAGGGCTTGCAAGGCGACATTTTGGTCAATCTTACCGTTACTGTGGACTTCGGCATAATCCCGGGTCCGCTTTAACAGCCGGTTGGCAATCCTGGGGGTCAGCCGGGACCTAGTAGCCAAAGTTTGGGCCGCCGGGATATCAATCGCGACACCGAGTATGCCAGCTGCCCGCTTGATAATTTTTTCGATTTCAGCTGGGCTGTAGAATTCTAAACGGTGGATCATACCGAAACGGTCTCTTAGTGGTGGCGCCAAAGCGCCGGTTCGGGTGGTGGCGCCAATCAGTGTAAATTTAGGAAGATCAAGCCGTAAACTGTGGGCGCTGGGTCCTTTGCCCAGCATTATATCTAGTTTGAAATCTTCCATGGCAGCGTAAAGCACTTCTTCGACAACCCGGTTGAGACGATGGATCTCGTCGATAAATAAAATATCGCCTTCATTTAAGTTGGTTAGCAAACTGGCTAAATCACCGGCTCGGTCAATAGTCGGGCCCGATGTTACTCTTATCTGGGCGCCCATTTCCCGGGCAATTACAAATGCCATGGTAGTTTTACCTAGGCCCGGCGGACCGTATAACAGGATATGATCTAATGGTTCATGGCGTTTCTGGGCGGCAGCAATGGCTAGCTTGACGTTTTGCTTAAGCCGCTCTTGGCCGATGTAATTTTTAAAATCTGCCGGCCGCAGTGTCTGTTCAAACTGTTTCTCCTGCTCGTTTTCATCTGGTTCGGTTGTAGTTTGGATAATCCGGTCTATCACGCTTTTCTCCTTAAGGCTTGAGTCACGCGCTGCTCGGTAGACAAGCTGGCATCAATTGACTTCAGGGCCAACAGTGCGTCATGGATAGTGAACCCGAGCACCAATAATGCCGCTACGGCTTCATCTTGCATGGCCGCGGCTTCGGACTGCAATATACCACTGGACTTCAAATCAATGCCAATTAAACCGACTTTATCTTTAAGATCAACTACAATCCGTTCGGCAACCCGTTTGCCAATGCCGGGAGCAGCCTGGATAAGTTTTGTATCACCGTTAGCGATAGCCTGCCTGACAGCGTCGGTTGTGCCAATACTCAGTAGGCTAAGTGCCATTTTAGGCCCAACCCCGTTAACTTCGATTAAACGTTCGAATAATTGTTTTGTCTCTGTCCGCAGAAAGCCGTACAAGTCATGGCTGTTTTCACGAATATGCTCATAAATATATAAAATTGATGGCTGGTCTTTTGTCAGTTGGCCGAGGTCTTCATTCGTAACATAAATACCATAGCCAACTCCCTGGACATCAAGGATGACTGAATTTAGGGTTTTCTCGGCCACCAGACCGGTTAACATGACAATCATGTTATTTCATTATCGCATAGTCATGATATGAGTGATAGAACAGGCCAGGGCATCGGCGCAATCATCAGGCTCGGGAATGACCGCTAGATGTAAAATAACCCGGACCATTTCTTGGATTTGTTTTTTCTGTGCCCGGCCATAGCCGGTTAAGGCCATTTTAATCTGTAGTGGCGTGTATTCATATATTTCTAATCCGGCCTGTTGGGCACAAAGCAGCACTACGCCCCGGGCTTGAGAAACGGTCATGGCTGTCGTGATGTTCTGAGCAAAGAATAATCTCTCAACGGCCATTGCTTGCGGCTTGGTATCGGCGATAATGGCAGTTAGCTCATCGTAAATAGTGCCAAGCCGGATTGCATCAGCTTGTTTGGCTGGTGTCCGGATAACGCCGGCATCTATCAAGAGCGGATGATCCTTATTGGGACTAGTCTCAATTATGCCAAAACCCAAAATTCCTGTGCCTGGATCAATCCCGATAATGCGCATTACTTATTCAGCCATAATCTCTTGAGGAATCTCAAAATTGACATGGGTGTTAGTTACATCGTCTAGGGCTTCAAGAGCATCCATCAACCGGATAATCTTATGGGCCGTTTCAGCGCCGTTGATAGTGACGGTAGCATTGGGAACATAAGTTAACTCTGCCTCAATGATCTCAAGTCCGTTAGATTTTAAGCTGTCCCGGACTTTCGCAAAATTATGCGGCTCGGTGTAAATAACTGTTTCGCCATCTTCTTCCTGCGCATCCTCCGCGCCAGCATCAAGGGCTTGCATCAGGATATCATCATTACTGCCTTTGGTGCGGATAACGCCTTTACGGGCAAATTGGAAGGCTACAGCGCCTTTTTCAGCTAGCGATCCACCGTGTTTAGTGAAAGCCAACCTAATATCTGGATAAGTTCGGTTAATGTTGTCCGTGGCTGCTTCAACCAGGATCGCCACACCACCCGGTCCATAGCCCTCATATAGCAACTCCTGAATCTGCTCGACTCCGGTCTTACCGCTTCCTCTGTCGATTGAGCGTTGAATGTTGGCCATCGGCATATTGGAAGCCCGGGCTTTGTCAATCGCCAGCCGCAAACTAAAATTAGTTTCCGGATCACTACCGCTGCGGGCGGCAATGGCAATCATATTTCCCAACTTAGTAAACAAACTACCTCTGGCAGCATCCTTAATGCCTTTCTGGCGCTTAATAGTCGACCACTTGGAATGACCTGACATAATTGCAAAACCTTAATTTATAGGTTAATAACGCTGTTATTGTAACAAAAAACCGTAATTATCCACAACTTGTCAATTTATGGTGTAGCCGGAGAGGAGATCAAACCAGCAATATATGCCTGTATAGCGCTGTAATTACCAATGCCAGCAATCGGTATTAAGGTATCTTCACCACTAGGTGTAATGTAGCCCTGAATCAAGGCATTGCTGCCGGATTCATTGAGTGTCAAGGATTGGACACTACTCAATTTAATTTTTTTGGCAATACCATAAATAGCCTGTGCGTCATCTGTTTTAAAGTTTGTTTGCACGTTATTGCCAATTGCATCAAATAAGTCACCGATTTTCACTGGATTGGATAATACGCCGAGAGATAATGCTTTTTGCTCAACCACTACCAGCATCTGACGCTGGTATTGAGTCCGACCAAAATCAGCTTGTGGGAATCCGTAGGCGCCTGGTCCGTCACCACGGGCCCTGGCTAAATTAAGCGCTTGCTGGCCATCCAAAGTGACAACGCCGTTTGGCAAGCTTAAGTTGGCGTAGGGGTCATATAATCCCCTTGGATCAGGACTGTTAATAGTAATCGTAATACCGCCGACCGCATTGACGGAGTCTCTAAAAGCTGTGTAATCAATCAGGGCATAATACTGACTTTGGATACTCAAATCTTGGTCAATTACTTCATCTAATAACCCCATGCCACCGTTGAAATAGCCGGACTGGGAAAAATTTTCGCCTTGGCCATCCTCATAGGCAGCATTGATCTTTTGGTAGCCAAAGCCGGGTATATCTACCCATAAATCCCGCGGAATGCTAAACATGAAACCAGTATTGTCCTTGGTATCAAGGCTTACTACCATGATTGAGTCGGTTAAATCAGCACCTTGATGGCCTGGGTCATCAGCCGAATCACCGGCCAACAGGATATTAACTCGGCCTTGAGCCTCACCGTTGAGCTGGTGGGATGAAAATAAACCAAAAAAGCCGCCAAACCGATCGGCATTACGCAGTAATTTCAAGCCGACCCAACCACCGCTTAAGATAACTATCGTAGTCAGCAATAAAGCAGAGTACTTTAAAAACTGTTTAAATTTATGCCGCCGTTTAGCTTTTTTCAGCTGGTCGTTAATTTGTTGCCGTTGCTTAGACTTATTAAAATACTGATTGGCATGGGGCGATAATGTAACGCCCACCATTGGAAAATCCGATGGTTGATTAGCGTCTTTCGGTTTATGCACCTGAACTGGTGCTTTTTTGGCAGGTATGACCTTTGATTTTCTTGGTCTCATTATGTTAATTACGTAGACTAGTTGATACTCTTATTATGCACTTAATAAACGGTTTATTGTGTGTCCTTAAGCTTATAATAGAGTACCCTTAGGGGCAAGCTGGTAAACTGGATAGCAGGCGTTTCTCAAGTCTATCTTCAGCAATTAAACGTAGATTAGTTCTTGAAGAAGTAAAATATGAATGTAATTACCCGCGGTTTCAGAAATGTCTTTCGCAACTCCATCCGGGCTGTATCAATTGTCGTGATATTGGGGCTAAGCATCGGACTGGCATTGACGATGTTAATCGCCCATCAAGCCGTTAACCAAAAAATCTCATCTGTTAAAAGCACGATTGGCAATACTATAACTATCGCCCCGGCTGGGTTTAGTAGTTTTAGCTCGGTTAATAATTCACTGACGGCTAGTGAACTTAGTAAGGTTTCTTCTCTAACGCATGTTTCATACGTTACAGAAACCCTGACAGACCGTCTTACTACAATTGGCTCGACACAGCCTTCGTTCGGCGGTTTTGGCGGTCAATCCTCAAATTCCAGTAATGTCGGGCAAACAAGTCTTACTTCGCCGGTAACTTTTAACGTTAGCGGCAATGGCGGCGGTCACTTCTTTTACAGCGGTGGCGCGAGCGGCAGTACTAGTGCCCCGACAAATTTCACACCACCGATTACAATTACTGGCACAAACGATCCAACTAACCTCGATGGTAATAGTCTGACATTGTCCAGCGGAAAATCTATTAGCGGAACAAACACCGTCGATGATGCATTAATCAGCTCGGCTATGGCCAGTAAAAATAGTCTTAAAGTTGGCTCAACCTTCATGGCCTATAGTACGACCATGGCCGTCACCGGTATATTTACTAGCAATAACCAAGCGGAAAATAACACCGTAATTGTATCATTACCAACAGAGCAAAGCCTTAGCGGTCAAACTGGAGATGTCACAAGCGCAGTAGCAACAGTCGACTCACTTGATAACCTAACATCGGTTACCACGGCTATTAAAAATACTCTTGGATCATCGGCCGATGTGACAAGTTCGGAAGATCAGGCAAATACCACTGTCCAGCCGCTTAATAGTGTCAAAAACATATCATTATTTAGTTTAATCGGTGCGGTTATTGCTGGCGCAGTTATTATCCTTCTCAACATGATAATGATAGTCCGGGAACGGCGCCGAGAAATCGGAGTCTTAAAAGCTATTGGTGCTTCCAATATCCGGATAATGGCCCAATTTATGGTTGAAGCCATTACCTTTACTCTGCTTGGGGCGGCAATCGGCCTGATAATTGGCGTAGTCGGCGGCAACCCGGTTACAAGATTGCTTGTAAACAATAGTACTAGCAGCAGTAGCAGTACTTCAGCAACTCCAGGCGGCGGCGGTTTTGGTGTGTCAGTAAATGGCGGCGGCGGAAACGGCCCAGTAACGATTACTCGTAGCAGTAACGGAGGTGGAGGATTCTTTAACCGTATCGGTGGCAGAAGTACAGTTAACAGCTTTAAAAATATTCATGCTGTTATTGGCTGGAATATTTTACTCGATGGTTTGGCGGCGGCAGTCATTATTGCCCTTGTCGGCAGTGCGATTGCCTCGGTTTTGATATCAAGGGTAAGACCAGCGGAAGTCATGAGGACCGAATAATGTTGGAAGTTAAGCATCTCACGAAAACTTTTGCATCTGGCAGCGGACCGGTTACGGCAGTTGATAATGTTAGTCTAAATATCCCTGATAGTTGCTTTGCTTCGATTATTGGCCGTAGCGGTAGCGGTAAGAGTACTTTACTGGCATTGCTTGGCACGTTAGATAAGCCGACTTCCGGGACAATAATGGTTAATGGTAAAGACGTGACAAAGCTTAGCGATCATGCTTTGATACGTTACCGTGGCAAGGAAATCGGTTTCGTATTCCAGAGCTACAATTTAGTGCCCAATCTTACGGCACTTGAGAATGTAATGTTACCAATGGAATTTATCCATACCAGCCGCAAACAGCGCAAAGAAAGGGCTGCCGAACTGCTTAATCAAGTAGGTATAACTGATGAAAAACACGATCGGAAGCCTAGTCGTCTAAGTGGCGGAGAGCAGCAAAGAGTTGCAATTGCCCGGGCTCTGGCCAACCAACCAGATTTGATTCTGGCTGACGAACCGACCGGAAATCTGGACAGTGAAACTGGCAAAAAGATATTTGACTTACTGCATAGTCTGGCAAAATCGCAACATACCACAATAGTGGTGGTGACACATGATCTTTCAATTGCTGGTAGGACGGACGTTACTTTCCGGTTACAAGACGGCAAGCTTGACATCCGTAGAGGGAAATAAGCAATGGAAACCAATTTACCTCAATCACTGATTAAAAAGAGGTCTCGAAAAATTAATAAAATTATTTATCTGGTTTTGGCTGGATTCGCTTTACTGCTGATCGGTTTTACTGCAGGTTATTATTCTAATAATGGAAAGTCTAGTTCAACAATTGTCTCGTCTCAGGGCCGATATCCTGGATTACCAGGTAATGGTTCAGGTAATTATGGCGGCTACGGTGGTTACGGCGCCAACTATGGCAATCGAGCGTTTGGAACGGTATCAAGCGTCAATGGACAGACGATAGTAATAACTGAACGAGATGGTTCTAGCCAAACAGTCCAAATTTCAAGCTCAACTCAATTTTCTAATAGGACTTCAGCCAGCCAGATCGCTGTCGGTGACACTATTATGGCTGTCGGCACGAAAAATAGCGGCGGTGTCATCCAAGCCACCCGGATAGATATAAATCCGACATATGGTAACAGACCATCGTCATCTACCCAATCACCACAAACAAATTAATCGTATCCGCCATAGAGGGACTAACCGGAAAGATCCAATAACTAACGCTTGTCTTCTTTTTTCACCGTCGCTAACTGGCGCCGCTGAGTAATATATCCAAGATACACTGCAAAAGCTGCCAGCAATAAGAAGAGACCGGCGTATGAGTATTTGTCAGCAGTTGTTCTAGCAGCTATTGTCTTAGTGCTCTTTTTAGAGTTATTGCTGGTTTTTTTCAGAGAAGTTTTCAAGTTTTTCTGACTCGCGTTTTGTGAATTATTGATTGAGGTTGGTGTAGACGATTTTGTTGGAGCTGGAGTAGTAACGCCGCGGGTAGTAGTTGGCGTAGATTGTTTGCTCGGGTTGCTGGCTGAGCTTGAAGAGCCAGATCCGGTGTTAGTTGGCGGTGTTGTAATAACGGGGCTAGGTGTTGTTAAGTTATAAGTGGCATTGTTATCAACGCCGTCCCAAACATTCGTGCCGGCGTTCTCAATCATAGAGGAACTGGTAAAATCAATTGTCGTTGAACCGGTACCGGCTAGCACTGTAAAGTCAATAACCGCGATTTCCACGTTGCCGGTTGCTGTTGAGCCCGCCGGTGTAACATACCGGGAGATACTTACAACTCCAGAACCACCAGTTGAAGATACATCGCCACCAAATGTTCCTGAAGCTGGGCTGATACTATCGAACTGTAATTGCGAAGAATTGTAGCTAAGATTGGCAGTTGCAACGTTAACAGAAGTACCATTTTCGTAAACACCGACAGATAGGGTGCTATTAATATTATAGCTGCCGCCACTTGGAGACAATGTATACGAAGCTGATCCCGCAGCGTATGAAATGGTGGCTGGGGCTAAAGCAACACTTAGCACAAATCCAAGCGTGGTTAATAAACTACCTAATGTCAATTTTTTCATATCTTATACACTCCATTTTGATAATAATATTGATAAATCAGCAGCGTTAACGACACCATCACCGTTGAGGTCACCCTGGGCTGCAGTTGAGCCGGTTTTATTCCAGTTACTGAGCAATATACTTAAATCAGCAGCGTTAACGACACCATCACCGTTGAGGTCACCAGGGGTAGTTGCCGGTTTAGTTGTAGCGGTGGTTGTATTGGATGGAACACCTGAACCGGCAGTACTGGACGGGAACATTTGCGCGTTGTCATAATAAGCCGTTAATTGAGCTCCCTCTCCAATAACCTGCAAACTGATAGATGTAACGCTACTAGAAGTAGGCTTATAGTTAAAGTTGACATAACCGACTTGAACATTACTGGTATTGGTAGAGGCAGTGATACCTGTAAAGTATTGATCTGATATCCATGTGCCACTGGAATTATATTCATCTACCATAAAGTCAACCTCACCGGTTGAACTAGTGACATTAAGGAAGTTATTAAAAACGTATGTCTGGGTCGGAACAACAGCGACCATCGGTGAGAACAGATGGGTATTGACTGTATTTGATGTGTCAGATATATAAACGCTGTCAAGAGGCCCCTCTGGCGTTCCATCGTAGACACCGTGTCCATTAATGGCACTGAAATTACCAGCTGCGGTTTTAGTTGCAGTTTGTTGGTCGGCTTTAATATCGGTGCTGTTGTCGGTTGTCCAGCCGTTAGCTATGCCATCGGTAAAACTACCGTTTGCGAATAGGTTTGTGCTGCTGTTATCTAATCCGTGAGCGATATCGGTAACGGGAATGTTCTGGCTTTTAACATAGGCGGCAATCGTGCCAAGGTCGGCAGCGTTATATTGATAATCATCTTCGACTGTGCTGGCGCCGCTAGCTACAATATCGTGGAAAACGAGTATCAGCCATTGGTTATTAGTTTTAGCTTCGTTTATATAACTTTCCACGGTCGAAACAGGAACATTACCTTGAACGTCCTCGACCGTTAGAAGTAATGGGTTATATGGAAAATTATTGCGTGGAGAATAGTACGGGAAGGTATTTAATAACTCGTTAGCAGCTGGTTGGGTGTAGTCTTGGAATGCCCGGTGTGAGTTGTAGTATTTAGCGATTACAGCCAATGACCGGTTATCATAATCACCATAAGGGCTGGCAAAATCTGTCGCATTAAACCCCTCCGTTGCTAAAGTTGCTTGACTATCAGCCATCTCGGTATCAAGTTGAGCGTCAGTTAACGAGGGGTTATCAGCTGCTGCTGTCAATGGATGGTCGACAGTATGCGAAGCAATTTCCCAGCCATAAGTACTCGATAACGCCTGGATTTGGCTCCAAGTCATGTAACCGATATTATTATTTGCCGCACAAGTATTGGGCATGGTCGTCATGCCCACGCATCCAGTAATGATATAGGCTGTTCCAACGTAACCATACTGTGCTAACTCAGGTGCAGCTTCATAGTAGTCGTTGCCAATACCATCATCAAATGTAAAAGACACTTTGACTCCGGTAGTATACGGCGCTGAAGTTGCAGCCGCTGTGGCATCAACTTTGGATAATCCAGTTGATACAAAAATGATCAGCAAGAATGTAAATGTAACTAAACTTGGCAACAGACGATTCTTAATATTTGGTAAAACATGACGTGATCGCATAACTGAATTAGAGACGGTTATTAATGGTATTTTCAACCTTAAAGTCATCTCAAAATTCTCCTCTTGGATAATACAATAGCACTGGGTTGCTAATAATGCAATTATATTATTGTTGCTTATGTTTTTAAATATAATCCAATGGCTTATTAATCCAACCTGATTATTAGGATTTTGTATTATATATAAATAATGTCATAACGGTATAGCTTAAAATATACTTTACAATAACACTAAAATAAAATATGATATGTTAAGTTTGAGTTATCGGATAATATAAAACCTAATTTATTGGGTTTATAAGGCAAGATAGCACAGATAGAGATAATTTAAGGGAGGATATATTCATGTACGGAGGTTTAGGAGGCGGTGGCGGCGGAGTTGCTAGTATTGCTGGCGGCGCAATCGTCTTACCAAATACCGGTGGGCACATTATATTAACGATTGTTGCCTTGGCAAGCATAGCGATTGGTGCAGCTATTTTGTTAACGGCTGTTGGTCGTTTAATAGCTAAAAAAATCTACACCAAAGTTTAGATTAGACCAAAAAATTAGAGAGGGATACTTATAATGCATTAAGCGTTAACTATTCCTCTCTTTTTAATTTGGTATCAACTCATGAAAAAGATAAAATTTTCAGTACTTAGCGGAGTTATTTTGCTGGCCTTTGGTGCTGGCCTGCTATTATATATTGTTCGCTCGCAGGCAGTTAGCGCAACCAGTGTTATTCAGTCAGTAGAACCTGCGCCGAAAGAATTTATCGAGTCGAGTGCTAATAAAATACAAGGCATTCCCGACGAACTAATTATTCCAAACTTGAATATGGATTTACCTGTTGTACCAGGCTATTACAATGCTCGAGCCGGAACTTGGACTTTAACACTAAGCGAAGTTCAATATGCCACAATCACTCCCGAACCCAATAATATATCCGGTGATACATTTTTATATGGACATTACCGGCAGGCAGTATTTACCAGACTCCATACCATTCCGGCAAATGCTCAAGCGATTGTAAAGACATCGAATGACCGTAGCTTTTATTATCAATTAAGCAGCATCCGCACTACCAACCCTAACGATGATAGTGTTTTTACCTATCAGGGGCCACCAATTTTAACTATCCAAACTTGTACCGGTATATTGTTTCAATATCGTCAACTCTATACATTTACGTTTCTCAAAGTTATCTAAAGCCATGAAATTAATACTTTTATATATATTAGCCTCGGCCAATTTAATATTTATGATCCATATCGGCTTATATTCTATTGGAGCTAATAGCTACGATATCTTGCACTTTAAAAAAGCTCGCGATAGTTTGCGCAAACAACGTCGCAACCGGGCCAAAAAGTCATCTCGTTTGGCTCTGGTAAGTGTTATTATACCGGCCCACAACGAAGAAAGAGTCATTCGCCGGACACTGGACTCTGTCATTGCCAGTAGTTATTCCAATATTGAAATTATTGTAGTTGATGACGGTTCGGCTGATAAAACCGCCCAGATAGTACGCGGCTACATCAATCGGCTAAAGAAAGTCCGTCATTTACGGGTATGGTCGTATTTTTCGGCTGATGGTCATGCCAGTTCACAAAAACGCCGCTATCTAAGAGTCCATCGAAGTAATTGTCGCCTTAAACTCGTCTCGCAACGCAATCAAGGTAAAGCTGCAGCTATGAATAATGCCATTAAGAATCATGCTAAAGGTCAGTTTATTATGTGCCTTGATGCCGACTCTATTTTGCACCCCAAAGCAATTGAAAATTCAGTTAGCTATTTTAAGGATTATCATATTATCGGCGTAGCAGCCAATGTCCGGGTTATTGAAAGTAAAACCGTACTCGGCCGTTTGCAGCGCTTTGAGCATATGATAGGTTACCGTTCAAAGAAATTTTTCAGTCTGACTAATTGTGAGTTCATTGTCGGTGGAGTCGCTTCAACATATCGAAAAAGCATAATTAAAAAAGTTAAATTTTATGATAATGATACGATGACTGAAGATATTGGGCTAAGTCTTAAAATTGTTGCCCAAGAAGGAAATCGTAAACATCGAGTTATCTATGCGCCGGATGTTGTGGCATTTACCGAAGGAGTTCAAACTTTTAATGATTTGCTTAAACAGCGTTATCGTTGGAAAATGGGTAACTTGCAGAATCTTTTTAAATATCGTTCACTGATTGGTCGGTATAACCCAAAACAATATAGCCGGTCACTGACACTGTACCGATTGCCGATGGCTTTGCTCGGTGAAGTGCTGTTAATAATTGAGCCGTTATTACTAGGTTACATAATATATCTGAGTATTAGCTACCATACCTTTAACATAATTATCGGCGCTTATTCAATAATCACTATTTATACCTTGTTTGCGCTTTGGCCGGATGAGCACTTATCAGCCGCCGAGAAACTAAAGATGAGTATCACGGCTCTATGGATTTATGGGTTATTTTATATTATGGATGCAATCCAAATATATTCTATCTTTAAGTCCCTGCATTTTTATAAAAATATAATTCATCGCAACAATACCTTATCTACCTGGATATCCCCAAAGCGGGCAAGACAAATTCCTGGTGTGGCGTCCAAATAAGGTCTTTATTGAAACTTTATTTTACTTAAATTACTGAGATGATGTTGTGGGTGTAATGGTTGTACCGTCCCAATTTTTTCCTAAAATAACCACAAAATTGGCATTATAACCTTGCGCCTCAACCGATTCACCGGTAGTAATTGAAGTAACCATAGAGCTGTTAGTAGACAGCAATTGGGCAAGGGCTTGCTTAGCTGCTGGGTCCTGTCCATTTGATAAATCGACTAGCATTGACTGTGGGTACTCGGCGCTGGCATCGGCGACAGCGGTTACGTCAAAACCTTCTTTTGTTAGTATATTTGCTTCCTGCTTAGCTAAACCGACAACATCGCTGGCATTAAGAACCGCTACGCTGGTATTCTCTTTAACCACTGGATTTGAGCTGGTAATCTGTTGGTAATAGGCACGTAGTTGCGAATAATCATCTAAGCCGGCAGTTGGTATAAGGGCCGATTCGCCATCAGGAGCTGAGTAGCCCATTATTAATGGTTTACTGCCGCCATAGCTATAAGTTAATGACTGTAGTTCGTTTATATTGACAGTTTTGATTAATTGGGTTGCCCTCAGGGCATCTGCCAATTTGAAATCGGTTGTCACATTATTGCCAATCGCATCAAATAAATCACCGATCTTCACCGGATTGGACAATACTCCAAGCGAAGAAGCTTTTTGCTCAACCACAACCAACATCTGCCGCTGGTGCTGGGTCCGGGTAAAGTCAGCTTGCGGGAAACCGTAAGAACCGTAACCGTCGCCGCGGGCCCTGGCTAAATTAAGCGCTTCCTGGCCACTCAAAGTAACTACGCCGTTAGGTAGTTTTAAATTAGCGTTTCGGTCATATAAACCCCTAGGGTCTGGGCTGTTGATAGTAATAGTAATACCACCAACGGCATTGACTGCATCTTTAAAAGCCGTGTAATCGATCAAGGCATAGTAATTGGTTGGAATCCCTAAGTCTTGATCGACAACTTTCTGCAATAAACCCATGCCACCACTGAAATAGCCGGACTGGGAAAAGTGCTCGGTCTGACCATCCTCATAGGCAGCATTGATCTTTTGGTAGCCATAACCTGGTATATCGACCCACAAATCGCGGGGTATACTTAACATAAAGCCGGTGTTGTTCTTGGTGTCAAGGCTGACTACCATGATCGAATCAGTCAGGTCAGCCCCTTGGTGGCCCGGGTCATCGGCCGAATCTCCGGCCAGCAGGATATTAACTCGGCCTTGGGACTCACCGCTTAGCTTGGTGGAAGAGAATAGGGCATGGGCGTCAGTAATAATATTGCCACCGAAGACCTTGCCAACATCATGGACTACTTTCCAGCCTAACCAAAAACCAACAGTTACGACCAACGCTAATATGACTAAACCGGCTCGAAACGCAAATTTTTTCAATAAATGTCTTTTTACTTTTAGCGGTTTTTTATCTAGTGATTTTTGGCTAAACTCTTTTGGCAGCGTAATACCTACCAGCGGTGGTCCACTAGTTGGCAGGGTTGGATTAACCGGTTTGGGTTGATTGCGGCTAGGCATAGTTGGAATTTCCGGTGTCGGGGCCTTGACTGGTTCATTTTGCCGGGCATAACGCATACGCAGACTAGGAGTGATTTTGTGGTCGGTTGGCGGGACAGATCCCGATGGACGGAAAAATCCATCGATTGATTGCCGTCTACCTCTTGGCGGTGTATTAGGCGCTTGCATATGCTTAGACATTATACCAAAGCTCAGGCACCATAAGGACTATAGAAAATCAGCTTGAGGAATTGCTGAAACAATCGTTATTTTAGCTATTTATCGATAATTTTTTACTCACGCCGGCGGATAGTAGCTGATCCCAGAATAAGCGCTAAAATTCCAAATGCCCCGACAACTACCAGGTCTCGGGTAAGCGTTGTCGTCCACATAGGATTCTCTGTTACCCGTTTCATAGCATCAGTACTGTAAGTTAACGGCATAACATCGGCAAACCATTGCAATGGTCTAGCCATCTGTGAGCGGGTTATAAATAATCCGCATGTCAGTATTTGTGGAAATATAAAAGCCGGCATAAACTGGACTGCTTGGAACTCACTTCTGGCAAAGGCGCTAATAAATAGGCCTAGCGTAGTGCCTAGGAACGAAGCAAAGACCGCTCCGATAATTGTTGGGATAGCCCCACCCATAACTGTGACTTGTAGCAGCCCGAGCATTACTACGCCAGTTACTATGGCTTGCAAAAATCCTAACAGCGAGAACGCAATGGCATAGCCTAAAATAAAATCTAACTTCGACACCGGCGTAGTCATCAGCCTGTCCAATGTACCGCTAGTCCTTTCCCTTAAAGTGACAATCGAGGTTATCAGAAACATCATTATCATCGGGAAAATTCCAAGTTGTCAAGTACCCCGAATTTCGGACACTTTTATCTGCAGCTAGGCAGTTACTAGCTCACGCTGTTTAATCAGGTATTGTCTAGGTGCCATACGTAAGGCTAGGTGGATACGGTAGGTATTGTA
>Ga0182027_10001472_pt1 | contig 39394 bp, 37 predicted proteins | sample 712E1DmetaG_FD_121300 | JGI IMG/M metagenome (GOLD analysis project Ga0182027, IMG submission 121300) | Permafrost microbial communities from Stordalen Mire, Sweden - 712E1D metaG (Illumina Assembly) | ecosystem: Environmental > Terrestrial > Soil > Wetlands > Permafrost | place: Sweden...
GGTGAACATCCATCCCGATATACTTTTCCTGCTGCATACGGCGCTCCTTTCGGTAAGTGGTGTTGTGAACAATCACAACCTACCGCAAAGTGGGCGCCTTTTTATATTGCGTGTAATCGCGATGTTACGCCAACTGACTGGTACCTCAATCGTATTGCGCTAAACTAACCGCATGGTTAGCCGCGACGACCCGTGGAGACGGTGCCGCCTGCTGAAGCGAGTGAACATCCTTGCAATCGTCTTTATCTTTCTGACATTTGCGGTCGTCTTGTTTGGACAGATCGACATGCGCTCGCGTGGGGTTCATCTGGTGGTGTTCGGCTGGATGATCTTCGGTTTAGTTATGCTGACACTGACCCACGAGATCAGGTGTCCTCGATGCAGCCAGCGGTTTTACGCCAAAGGAGCCGAGTTCTGGCAAATCACTACCGAATGCCTCCACTGTGGACTGGCAAAGTACGCCGATGTGGGCACACCAGCCAATCGAAGCGGCGACGGTCGATGAGTGGAATTGCGATGTTACGTCAACTACCGTGGCCGCGTTGAGTCTAGGTACGGGGCACGCCGGAGTCGTCATTGCCGTTCCCAAACGCCCGGAAGAGAAAAAAAAGGAAAGCAGTCAATGGTAAGCCACCAAGTATTGCGCCAACGCCTGCGATAACTGAGTGCCACTTGATGCAGCCGAACACGAAATCGACCACGGCGCAGATTGAAAAGAAAAGTAAGGGAGTGGGACGGTTCATTCGCCAGCATTATGAGTGAAATCGCGATTTTTCGCCAACTATCGTGTGTACGGCGCACCGCAACCGCTGCAAGCCGCTCCCTTTTTGCCTTGCCACACTCGTTTCGTCCCGCAGCCGTCACAAATGAGCAACTTGTTTATCGTCGCTCCGCAGTGCAGGCATGAGTATTTGCGCCTTCCGCCTCTCGCCGTCTTCTCGATGGGTTTACCGCATAGCGGACATGCCTTTTGGTCGTGTCTCATGGGTCGTGATGTCACTGAGTGTAATCGCGATGTTACGTCAATCATGTCGTAAGGAATATATACCGACCTGCCGCCTTTCAGCTTACCCAGCGAAACAGATACCAGTTCGGCGACAACGGCTCGAAAAACGTTCCGTCTGGGGGCATGCTGTCAAGGCTGTTCTTGGTCGGCGCAAGTGGTTTGTCCGAGTAAGCTAGGCCCTTGCAATCGCCATCAATGGCTGACCCTTCGCATTGAACATAAAAAAACACGGCTGACGGGGTGTCTTTATGACGCGCAAAGCCATCTGTTAGCCCCAGCTTTCGGAAGAGCACGCGGTATTCCTGCCATCGCTCAGGAGACAATCCCACATTCTTTTGCGGCCCGGAATCCGTGTCCATGATAGTGAACTTAATGTTGTGTTCATTTTTCTCTGTTTATATCGGCACCTCGCGACTATCCTATCCTGCAGCGGTCAAGGAGGGCCAATCAGTGCAAGGACCGCCTTTCCGGAAGAAACTCGCACGCAACGTTCGCCGAGCCTTTTTGCTTTTGTGTGCGCCGGTCTATCTTTGGCCTTACTTTTCCCGCGAAATCGGGGCTGAGTATAACGTCGGTTTTTTTCGCAAAGTACGCTTGCTTTGGAAGATGTACCGCAACCGCTTTCGCATTGTGACCGCTTCCGGTTTTCTCGACCAGATAGTGATGGTCGCCGAGATCCTCAAGGTTCCGAAATCCGCGAAAGGAGTAGTGGTCGAGTGCGGTAGTTATCAGGGCGGGAGCACGACCAACTTTTCTCTGGTGTGCGCGATGGTGGGCCGCGAGTTGCACGTCTTCGATTCCTTCGCCGGCCTGCCCGAACCCACTGAGGCGGACAAACTCCACAAATGCCTCGCAATTAAAGAAATCCGGACGTTCCGCAAAGGCGACTGGTGTGGAACTTTCGAAATCGTGAGGGAAAACCTCCGCCGCTATGGCGATTTGTCGGTGTGCCGTTTTCACCAGGGATATTTCGATCAGACCATGCCTCAGTTCCAGGAACCGGTCGTCTTCGCTTTCTGCGACGTAGATTTGCGGGCCTCGCTGGAACCTTGTGTCGAGAGGCTTTGGGCGCTTTTACAGGATCGAGGCACACTCTTTACTCACGAGGCAAACCACATGGAAATCGCCGGCCTGTTCTTCGAGCCGGAGTGGTGGAAGGCCAGAGGTCTGGAAGAGAGGCCGCCCGGATTGGTCGGTGGCGGCTCAGGAATTGGCTTGTACTTTTCCGGTCAAGGCTTCTTTCGGAGCACGCTTGGCTTTGCCATCAAGAACGTGAAGGTGACTGATTTGGCAGCCTAACCCTTGCATTGTTGTTGTAACATCGCCTCTCTGACAATGTCGGCAGTATCAAGCACTTTTTAGGCGTACCAACCCGTGCACTCCGAAGAGCGCGCCATTTCGCTCTCGTTGAAGGTTTGCCGTGAAGTCAAAATTTATCCGCACGACTCGAACGTCCTGCTCTGACATTTGGACGAGTCTATTGAAATCATCTCAGTTTGCGTAAAACAGCTTCTTGACGTTAGCGTCGGACGGAATCTTGCTACAGCCTAAAAGCAGCATTAACGATATTCGCACCGCCAAGCGCCCAGTCTTGAAAATGTCTGAGACTATCCGCTTCGCGCTGGACAAGTTGTTCCTCATCGAATTTGTTCTCAGCAGATAGCATTCTACGAGATTCAACGAACTCTCGATTGTTGACGTTATCAGGCGTGGCTGTTGAAAAACTCCCTTTTCTTCCCAAACAGGCAAAATTTGGGGGATAGAAAATGTCTACTCGACCCAAGAAGATCGATTGTGGGGCTTCCTGACGCGATTTTATTTTTGCGAATTTCGCGGGTAGGAGTTTTTCAACACCCACAGGCGTTTACACTTGTAACCCAGCGGTTACGAGTTAAATCGGGATTTTACGACAGTGACCCGTTCGTTCAGTTCCTTGAGGCTATTCCGCACGGACGAAGGTGCTGCCTTGCAGGGCGATGGGCGCATCTGCTATCCATGTCCGTGTATGGGCGAACTTACGAAAGATGCCGTCCGAGAGATTGAGCAGATCCATTCAAGCTGGATCGAGTTCGAAGTCGCTGGACAAGGTCACAGTTTGATGGCGTTGTGCGCTGATGACATCGAGTTTTGGCCGCCTGACGCGCACCCTCTGCTTGGACGCGCAGCGGTTTCGGCGCAGATGGCGCACGGGACAACGAGAATTCACTGCATTGAGATTACCGATCGTCGTATTCGAGGTTCAAACGAAATTGCTTACTTGACCGCAAGCTACAAAACCACGTTTTCCTCGGCGGAAGACTCCACTCCTAGGCAAGCCCTCGGAAGCCATCTGTGGATACTGCGAAAGCGGGCTGGTACGTGGGTTGTTACTCTCGTGAGTTGGTCATTGTGGGCCTCGTGAGATCGTCCATCCAACGCAGGCTTGCAGGTTTATGTCATTTTCGCTTGTCTACTTCGGAGCAGCGGCGCGTCACCGTGATGGACATTCGGAGAGTAGGAAATTGATTGTTGACGAAAACAGGCGTGGCTGTTGAAAAACTCTTTTCAGCCAATTTCAACGACAAAATCCGTTCGTAAGTTATTGAATGTACGTTGGCAGTAGGCGCTGAAATTCATTGAGATTACTGCTTTGGTTCCTTTTTCAACAGCCACAGGCGTTAGCACAAGCTTGCGCCGTTTGTTCGCCGAGAACCCGGTCATTGAGTGAAATCGGGATTTTGCAACAGTAACCTAGTTAAGCGCTATCCGCTTCTTCCCCCCTTCCACTTGCCCCAAAGTGTAACTTCCTCGCTCAATCTTCGCCTGCTCGTTCCACTGGCCGAGAACCACCACCCTGGTGGAATCCGAGCACCGGAGTCCCGCGAATCGCGGCTTGTCCAAGCTGCCCTGTCTTCTCTTAACTTGTTAACAACAGATCAATTAAAAGGAATTGCCGCTGGTCGCTCTACACTGGCACGCGGCGTGCCCTCATTTAACAGCAGCGTACTCATATTAACTGTTAACTAAGCTCTGGGAAGAAGACCACTCTGCCGCAAACCAACTTTAATAGGGGGATGCCCCGCAAGCTTGTATGGATCGAAAAAGGGCGTTTTCTCGGTTTTGCTTGCTCGGAATGCTCCTGGCGGTTTGATTCTTCTGCTGCGCTCACGGGTAAATCTCTCGATGAAATGATATGGAACTTCGAGTTGCAGCGCGACAAACAGTTTACATCCCATGTTTGCGCCGATCACCCGAGAACCATGGGCACAAAACGCTCAATTTAATTGGTACTTCGAGGTTTGTTAAAGACTCTTAGGAGGGAAAATGACAAACCCAATGACAAACCTAGAGGCTTGCACAGATGAGGAACTGGAGCAGGAGCTTGCCCGCATGCTCGCGTACGCTTCGGGAGAAGTGCTGAACGACGCTGAAGTGCAGAAATTCTACCAGCTCCACGAAGAGATTCAGCGGCGCCGTGCGCCATCAGGAACCGTTGACCTTGCGGCGGGGGGTTTTGAGTGTAATCGGGATATTTCAACAGTTATCGGGTGGCAGTGCCACGCAATATGTTTTCTTGCCTCTCAAAATCTGTTCTTCGTTTTAAGTCGTCACCTGCGAGCGCACTATAGGCATCCGGGAAATATAGTCTCAACCGTTTCAACGCCGGGTTCACAACCGTTTCAATGTACATCCTCTCCGTTGATTTGTTCTGGAGGTTGTTCGCGACGCGAATATCCTCCAACAGGGAGGCCTTGAGGGTTTTCGCATCTCCATGGCCCCAGTCGTTCTTCACTTTCTCAATAAGGACTGGAGCTTCAATTGGAGAATTAACTACCAAAAATCCAGTCGGCTGATTTCGGACGGCCCTCAGCGGGCGATTTACAATCTGGCCGATGAGCGCATAGCAGACGTCCCCGACTCTCACCGTATAGGTGCCAGTAAATGTTTTTTGCGTCCAGTGAAAATACCCGCCACTATTCTGGATTTCCGAGCGCACCCGAGGAGAGTATTCATAGCCGAAGATCTTACCCGAATAGGCGAACCCGGGCGGGAGATTGCCAAATACGAGTTTCGTCGGCCTCTCGTCATCCAGATGTTTAATCAACTCCGGCAAAGCACGCGGGCCGCGACGAACCAACTCACGCATTTGTGGCGGCACCTCGGGAGGAGCAACGTCCCGAGTGCCTACCCAAGCAGAAGCAGAGGTGTCCTCTGCCGCGAACCCAACGTAAATGTCAGGGCTGCTAATCCCCGGCGACTCCGATTCGATCTGAGTCAGGTCGTCAATAAGTTGTGTGACCGTTTTCTGCGAGTAGTCACTGCCTGCGGGACGCCCGTAGCTCGGAACGAATGCAGCGAGAAGACCAATAATGCAAATCCCAAAATCGAGCACCACGGTGGAGCGCATGGCAGGAGTCTACACCCTAACTGTTGCTATCAGGCCATAGCACCAACTGACCCGGGCGGGGTCGTAGTTGGTGCTATCGCGATTTCACGCGAGATTTATCGCGCCTTTGCGGATGCAAAAGCAACTGAGTTGATCGAGGCGGCCATCTCCTCGACTCGTTGTTTGTCAAGGCTACCAAATGTCCAACTGACGACCGATCCTTTCAACCGAGTGCATACAAAGTCCTGATACATAATCTTGCCCTCAGAAGTCTTCTGGAAATCGATACGAAAAAAATCCTGACCAGCGACTTTAAGACGGCGCGTATCACGCAGCACGACAACATGGCTCCCGACTGGCAGGGCGCGGACAAAATGGGCCGCATAATCGGAAAGGTTGCTCGGAGACTGTCCAGTGGCTGCGAGCACTATGCGGTCGCGCCACGGCGTTCCATTGTGCTTATCGGCTATCGTCAGAATGAAGGGCCCGGCTGACGGGTTAAAGGGAACCACAAAAAAACCTTGCGGAAGCTGGTAGTTGAATCCAAGCGCCGCATTCGAGTAGGTGAGGCCATGTACCTCGCCTCGGTCCCTTGGAGCGGGGTTATTTGTGCCTGTACTTTGAGCGAGGGTCGCCATCGGAACGGCCAACAATAGTCCGATCCAGAAGCACTTTCGAGTGCGATTCATGCGATCAGACTAGCAAATTTCGGGAATTGACCAAGCGAAAAATCCAGATTGTGACGATATATACAGACACTCTGTTGTAAACAGGCGTTTACAGTGCGCCGTGAAAGGCGTTGGTCCACAGCGGGATGAAAGACCCGCCCGGGAACTGGATCGTTCCACCCGGTAGCAATCGGAGCGGCGGTGGAGGCAACAAAGCCGTCGGAGCCTCCAGTGGAAAGGGTCGCATAAGGCGACTCGGCGAGTCTGCAGGTTGTAACGTGAGTGAACGCTGAGCAGGCCTCGAAACTGTTAATGCAGGAGCCGACCCAACTGTAATCTGGGGAAGGCCGCAGTCGATGGAGCAGTACTGAGCGAATCGGTTCCATCGGACCTGCCGGGGTAGTGGCGACGGCATGCAGACACAGTGGAGCAGACGCAACACGGGAAGCCCCAGCGGTGATCGCAGTCGGGGTCAACTGGCAACTCGCGAGAGCTAGGCCGGGCCGTATGGGGTGGCGGAGAGGTCCGTAGTACCGAAGAAGCTGGGTAACTCCGGTGGAGGGAAGGGACCTCAGTTAAAGACGGACGCATGAAGCGACAAAGGACATGGGGATTGACGATGAGTCTAGCCACCCCGAGTTGTGTTCAGAAGTTGCAGACGGCGTCACACGGAACCTCGTGTGTCTTTTCCGAGAGCCGGATGCGGTAACTCCGCCTGTCCGGTTCGATAAGCGGGGGTGTGGAAACCTAGCATGGTGAGGCTATTGAGGCACCGGTAAACGAAAGGGCCGGTCTCGGCTAGGCTTCACCCAAACCGTCGCGCCACCCCTCGACTTCACCTCAGAACTCCCACCTAGGCCGGGTTGTGAGTGTAAACGGGATTTTTCACCAGGCTGCAATCGATGCTGCCGCTCCGCTCTTTCGCGCAGTGCCTACTTCGGGGTAATCCCAATCGTTTGCAGCCACCTCTCTACCAGCTTGGGCCATTCGGTAATCGGAAACTCCGTGCGCCGCAGCCCAAATGCATGACCGCCTTCCGCGTATAGATGCATTTCCACCGGAACGCCAACTTGTTTCAGCGCGGCCCAGTAGGCCAACGAGTTCTGTACAGGATCGGTCGGGTCGTTTTCCGCCTGCAGCAGAAATGTAGGCGGGGTTTGGCGCGTGACGCGAATGAGCGGATTCAGCTCAAAATTGTCTTCGGTCCACAGATGCCCGGGATAGAGTGCGACGGCAAAATCGGGCCGACAGCTTTCTCGGTCTGGGGCATCGACAGGTGCGTACAACCGGTGATCAAAATGCGTGCTGATCTCTGCCACTAGATAGCCGCCAGCCGAAAACCCCAACACTCCAATCTTGTGAGGATCGATATGCCACTCGTTGGCATGAAAGCGCACCAGCCCAATCGTTCTCTGCGCATCCTCCAGCGCGAGTGTCGATATGGCACGTCCGTTGGGTCGGCAATCGCAGTGCCAGTCATAAGGCAGGCTCGGCACACGATACTTCAGCAGCACGCACGTAATCCCTGCAGACGTTAGCCAATCGCAAACCTCCGTGCCTTCGAGATCGATCGCCAGTCTCACATAGCCACCGCCTGGAAATACAACCACCGCAGTACCCGTATTCTTTCCTTCCGGGGAATAGACGGTCATTGTAGGCTGCGAGACGTTATCCACCTCTAGCCATGGTCTTCCGGCGACCGGCTTGTTCCCTTTTGTCGTGGCGAACTCCGGGCCAGGGACAGGCTGAGCATCCGGCACCCTACCCGGCCATATCGGCATCTGTGTATGTCCTGGCGATGGTTGCCAAGGGGCTGTTTGCGCCCCCAGAGACAGAACACCCGAGAAAACGAAGAAGAAGAAAACGAGAAAAAGTCGGTTCATCATCCCACCACCTTATTCATGGAACTGCGATGCTCACGGTGGCATTCTAAGCGCCCTTAAGCCTCCTTGAGCCAGCGAGGTAATCTAGATAGTTAAAGAGTCAAAAGGTTTCGGCTCAAATTAGGTTTGACCATTCCTTCAGCAGACACGATGCAGCTATTGAAATCAGGCGATTTCACTCTTTGACCCTGTGAGCGGGGTTTTGAGTGCTTCTAATTTAATATGGTGTCGTTTGCGTTTGGGTTGGCTGTTGCGCTTAGAAGAAACGGATGGCAAACGTGCCAAGAAAAGAAAAAGTCATTGTGGACGAAAAGCCGCGCGAGACGACGGTGGAATTTCTGGCCTCCTTGGCTGGAGTGCTGGTCACCGGCCTGTTTATCATCACCTTTGTGCTTCAGGCGTTTGAGATTCCGTCCAGTTCGATGGAGGACACGCTGCTCATCGGGGACCATGTATTCGTGAACCGGGAGCAGTTCGCAGCGCCGACGCGTTGGATGGGGCCGCTAATGCCCTATCGCGATATCCGCCGCAACGACATTGTTGTGTTTTTGTCACCGGAAGAACGAGGTTTGTTTGTGGTGAAACGAATCATCGGCGTCCCGGGCGACCACATTCATTTGCGGGATGGCGTCGTCTATCGCAACGGCGAAAAACTGGTAGAGCCGTATGTCCAGCACAAAGTAGCGAATTACGATCCCTACCGGGACAACTTTCCTGCCGTGGCTCCTTCGGAGATGTACGGGGTGACAAGCAAGGACTGGCAACTCGCGCTGCCCTCCCTTATACAAGGCGGCGACATCGTGGTGCCCCCGAACAGCTACTTTGCGATGGGCGACAATCGCGACGTGAGCAAGGACAGCCGCTACTGGGGCTTCATTCCGCGCAAGAACGTGATCGGGCGGCCCATGTTCGTTTACTGGTCATTTGTCACCCCGGCCGACCAGTATCAGATGCGCAGTGCAGGCGACCGACTGGGAACGAGCCCTGACCAAACGCTCTCTCTGTGGGACGATGCCACAGACCGTCGATGCCGAGCTACAATAACTCGGCCATGTGAAACGGAAGCGGGCACTGCAGGGATGCAACCCTGCCGAGGGATAGCGTGGCGGGGCTCATCGAGCCGATGCTTGACGGTGCGGGAGTTTGTTCTCTCACAGGCCGGGGCAAATCAGACGTTTGTGGGTGAAGGAAAAGCCAAACTTCTCCATTTCCTTTTCGGCTTTCTCCGCAGACCAGCCCTCTTGGGCCATACGGTAGGATGCAATCATCATTCCCGTGCGGTCGTCACCCAGACGGCAGTGGACGAAGATCTTTCTACCTGGATTCTCCCGCAGCAATGTAAGGAATTGCGCGAATATTCTATCTTTTGGAAACGAGCAATGCCAGGGTAGTGCCACGTACTGCATCCCGAGATGTGTCACGATCTTGCGTTCACTATCGCGCGACCGCTGGATGCTGATACACCCGCCGCTCCATCTGACGAATCTGCAACTCGACCGACTGCGCTTCTTCGAAGCGGCGCAGAAAATTGACCGCTACGTCGGTTCCGGCCTCGGCGAGCGCGAAGGCAATGGCGCGACCGATCCCCCGACTCGAACCCGTAACTAGAGCGACTCTTCCCTTGAGGTCATCCACGCAAGTAAGGATACACGTGCCAGATTCCACTTCAATGCCGAGAGTCGTTGTTCTGCAGAGTTGTCGGGAGTTATCGGGGTCTGGATTTGATGGTACGTGCCGGCGGCTATTTCGGTTGCCGGTTGCCCGCGGCTGCCATCGCAGTTCCAATCTTCCGCTCCACTTCGTCGTTCATATAGCCACAATCCAGACGCATGTAAACGGAGGTGTACGGGATCGTCCCTGTGGTCTTGATGAACAAGATCCGGAAGGTCTTCCCGGCCTCGTTAATTCTGGCCATCACTTCGGTGTGCGGAATACTGGAAACCTGGCCCTTCGCAAACGCCGCCGTGATCCGCTTTCTCAACTCCGACACGCCCGGGTAGTCGTGCTCATCAATGAACTGAAGTTCCTGGTCGAAAAAAACGGTCGCTCGCACATGGCGTGACGAAGAAATCGCGCTGGCCACGTATCTAAGAACCGATGGCAGATCGTCGTTTACGACAATAGTTTCGATGCCCGGCTCGGAATAGACCGGGAAGGCCGAATCTGCGACCACAATCCAGTTTCTATGACCATACAGGGGAAGGCGACTCTGGAGGACAGCCTTCCAGTCAGAAGAAGGGCCGCCCGCCGGGTTTTGTGAGAAGGATGAACTGGCGAGCAACACCAGAACATAAACGGTCGCACGCAATCTTGCATTCAGTGTGTGCATGAGAACTCCGCTGTGATGCAAAAGTGATTTCCGACGATGTGACTTCTCCGCGGAGTTCGTTGTCCCGCAAATGCGACATCGAGGGCTCCGCGTGGTTCGAGCATGAACCAATTGCTAAACGCCGCCGGTTCGATCTGGATTCGAATGTAAGCTGGGTCTTGGGCGTCATCAGAGCTTCTTTGTATAGGAAGGCTGTTGTGCAGTTGCCATGGAATGCTGCTCCAGGAAAGATTCCACTTCGTCCCCGGATGGCATAGAAGGTTGAGCTCCCGGACGCGTGACCGAAATTGCGGCGACGGCAGAAGCAAAAACGGCACTGTGCGCGACCGTGAAGCCGCGCATCAACGCCACCGCAAATCCAGCATTGAATGCATCTCCCGCGGCGGTCGTATCCACAGCCTTCACGAAAAACGCGGAGACATGCTGCTGCGGTAGATTTCCCTGGGCAATGACGCAACCGCGCGACCCCAACTTCAGCAGGACGTTCTTAACGCCGCTAGCCAGAAGGCAATCTGCCGCCGCACAGTAGCCTCGGTCGCTCTTCTCGATTTCGGTTTTAAGCAGTTCCTGGGTTTCAGTTTCGTTTGGCGTAATCCATGACACCCTGCGAAGCAGGGTTGAGGAAAGCTCGCGCGCCGGCGCCGGATCGAGCATGAGCGGAATGTTGTGCCGCTCGGCGAACTGGGCCAGGTAGTCAACCGTCTCCAAGGGAATCTCAAGCTGGGCCAGAAGAAATCCTGCGCGTTCCAGAATCGGCGCCGCTTTTTCCAGAAGTGTCGGGGTGAGGTGGCCATTCGCGCCGGGCACGACCACGATGTTGTTCTCGCCGTGGAGTCCGGTCGTGATCAAGGCAACGCCAGATGCTCCTTCCACGGTATTCACATAAGTTGTGTCCACTCCGGCGTCGTCCAGGCCATTGCGCAACTGCGTTCCAAAGGCATCGTTCCCGAGGGTTCCTACCATCGAAACGGGATAGCCGAGTTTGGCGGCTGCGACCGCCTGGTTTGCGCCTTTTCCGCCGTAAAAAGTGTTAAAGCTGTGACCAATGATTGTCTCCCCAACCTGGGGAATACGGTCCGCTCCCACTGCCAAATCGAGATTGATGCTGCCAACGACGACGATGGGCTTCTGCATAAAGATCCGACGTTCACTATCTGGCCACCATAGGTGCGATCGCGATCGATCCCAGTCCCAGCAGGAAGAAGACGAACATGGCGGGAATAAGTTTGCGAGAGGCTGGAGGCGCACTGGAAAATTCTTTCCAGATAAAAACTCCCCAGATGGCGGAAACCATCGTTGCCCCCTGTCCGATGGCGTACGAAATCGCCGGACCGATGAGGTGGGCGTGCGAAGCGGCAAAGTTCAAGACCGCGCCCGTGCACCAGATCATGCCGCCCAGAATCCCCCACCAGTGCCAGGCGGGATGGCCTTGCCAGTAGCCGGCCATGCTCACGGGCGGGCCTCCTGTCAACGGCTTCCGCATGAGGAAATAATTCACGGGTAGGGCACACAACGCGGTGCCGACAGCAAAGAAAAACGCCACCGTGTAGGGACCGAGAGAGCGCTCTCCGGTAATGGCCTTGGCCACCAGGGGATAAAAGACGCCCATCAGCACGCCGCAGGCGAGACTGATCTGAATGCCGCGCACACTGAGGGTCTTTCGCGCGGTCTCGCGTCTGCTATAGGCTAGCGCGTCCAGGACAATCGCGACGACCACCAGGAGCACACCTCCAAATAGTAAGAAGGGATTTCCTTTCGGGGAAATGAAGTAGTTCAGTAGTACGCCCACCACCAGGGCCAACCCAATTCCGACGGGGAACGCGACCGCCAAGCCTGCGATGTCAATGGCTGCCACCAAAAGCAGGTTGGCCACATTGAAGACAGCGCCGCCGGCAACAGCGAACAGAATATGCCGCGAGTCTGCCTGGCTGATATTGCTGAGAAAAGAGAGATCGCCGCCACCCCAATTCCCCAGGGTGAAACCCCAACCCAGGCTGGCCAGGACGATGCCGATGACGTAGTCCCAGTAAAAAAGCTGGAATGCATATCCTGGAGTGAGTTTCATCGTGTTCGCCCACGATCCCCAGCAAAACATGCTGCCCATCATGAAGAGCAAGGCAATCGCATAAGCTTCTGGTTGATACATAGCTCTCCCGACTTGAATCATATCCTCGTGCGGGCGCAGCCTGCCGCAGCTTGACGGCGCGAGCGACAGCGTAGATCGCTCGCGCCGTTCCTTCGAGGCCTAGAACACGAACCGCATATTCAACTGCATGCGGCGACCTGCACGGGATCCCGTGATCCATCCGAACTCGCTTTGCGCGTTGGTTGGACGGTCGTCGTAAGTGTCGATGCTGGACCACTGGGTGTGATTGAAGGCGTTGAACGAATCCGCGCGGAACTGCAACTCCCGGCCTTCACCGAGCACCCTGAACGACTTTTGCAGTCCCATATCCCAGTTGTTGATTCCGGGCTGGCGAAGGTCGTTCCGGCCTTCGTTACCCCGAGTCACGGCGAAGTTGGTTACACCTTGATTGACGTAGTACGGGTCGGTACTGGCAGCGGGCTCGGAATAGCAGTTGGTGTTGAAATACTGGGTAAATGTTCTGCTGCCGCGCGCAATATTGCCGTTGCAGGTTTGGATTGGAACATCCCCCATATAGTCATACGAACTGGTGTAGCCGTTCCAGACCGTGGTTGGCGACCCCGATTCGAAAGTGGCAATGGAATTGATCTGCCACCCTCCGATCAACTCGCGCAACGGGCGATTTCCAATTCTCTTTCCCGGCAGTTCATAGGTGAGAGCAGCCACGAAGCGGTTGGTATGGTTCGAATCAGAGGGGCCATAACTCATTTGCGGATGCCACTGGCCGCCAATCGCCTGGTTCTGGGCGCCAGCGTAGTTCCCCTCGCCGTTTTCACCGAAGAAGGTATCCATTTGCTTCGACCAGGTGTAGGAAACCTGGCTGGTTAAACCACGCCAACCCCGAGCCTTCAATTCGACATTCATGGCGTTGTAGTTGTTACTCTGATTCGGGCGGACCGAAGTAATAGACGTCCAGCGGCCGGGCACAACCGCCGACAGTGGACGTGCGTTATTGAAGGCTTCCGAGGTGAAGTACACGCCCTCGGGAGGGAGGTTCAAGTCATACGCAATCGCTAGATGCGTGCCCTCGGAACCCACATAGCCGACGGTCACCACCACGGCTTTCCCCAGTTCGCGTTGGACATCCAAGCTCCAGCGCTGGATGTAAGCGGTCTTCCAAGTTTGCGCATCTGTGGTTTGCGGGGCAAAATCGTAATTCAGAAGGCCTGCGTTTGTGCCCAGCGGAATCGGCCACGTGCCTCTGGCGACGGTTTGGGCCTGTGGGAATGTGTCGGTGATCGTGTAGTAGGTTTCGCCCGCGTCGGGCACCATATTGCTGGAATTGAAATCAGCGCCTCCGTAACCCGGCGAGTTCCAGAACATCTGGTCGAGGAATTTAAAGCGGCCCGACTCGTAGAAGATGCCGTAACCGCCGCGGATCACGGTTTTGTCTCCCATTCGATAAGCAAGTCCAATACGCGGCGCGAGATCCTTCTTATCCGCGGAGAAGGGGTGAGCTTGCGTCCCTGGAGTTAACCCCGGCATTACCATCCGCCACCCCGGATAAGTCTGGTCAAGCACGCCCCAGTAATTGTTCACGGAGTATGCGGGGATCGGCAGGTCGTAACGCAGACCGAGGTCCACGGTAAGTTTGTGAGTCGCATTCCACGAGTCATTGAAGTATGCGGAATACTCGGGCATGCCGAAATAAAGGCTGGCATCGCCGCTGGATACCGGCGTGCGCTGGCCCATATCGCTCACAAAGCCAGTTTCGAAGTCGGCGATCCCATTGCCGGAACCATCCCCTGTGTTGAGCGCACTGCTGGTGTAGTTCCCATTAAAGTCCACATGGCGAACGACGTCGTTGTCGCGTTCGAAACGGTGCGCCATGTAAAAGCCAGCCTTCAGGGTGTGCCTTCCGATGGTTTTCGCCAGGTTGTCGGAGAACTGGAAGATAGGCACATACTGGTACCAATACTCGGTCGCTCCCAGGCTCAAACCGTTCCCCATGGTGTTACCTGGACTGCTTTGGAAGCCACTGCCCCCACCGAGGTTCACGCTGAAAGTTGCGTCGTTGCCTATGTTGAACAGGCTCTTGTCATAGGACGTAAACCCCGCCATGTTGGTGGACGAGTTTTGGAAAAGACCCGGGACCCAGGATTGGGCGAACGCGTTCGCTTGCGAAGGATCGTCACTGAAGTTGTAGCCTCGATACCAACTAATGTTGAATTCGTTGCTGAACGTGGGGCTAAAGGAGTGCACGTAGTGGGCTTGGTAGGTATTCGCGCGGTGCATGGGACCGCTGTTCATAGACAAAGAGGGAATCACGCAACAGCTGTTGATCACGCTCCCACTGTCGTGCAAATAGCGGAAATAAATGAAATCGCGGCTGGTGAGATTGTAGTCCGCGCGAACGGTGTAGTTGTTGTTGTTGAGGCCGGCGGTGTAGGACCCACCATAATTGTTGAAGTTGCCTTGCGCGGGCGACGAATAGCCGTTCGGCGCCGGGAAATGCTGGAGGTAGGTCAGAGCCGTGGAACTTAACTCCGACGGTGGAATGATGTTGTTCGGGAAGGGCTGGCGAGTACCGTAATTCGGGTCACTTTGATTCGCGTCATACGTCGTTGGGTCGTAAATCACGTAGCGGGGATCCCCTGGAAACTCTGTCAACCAGGCACTGAAGTCTCCCCCAGGGAGGCCGCTAGCGGGATCTCCACGCTCGGCCAGGGTTGGGACATAGGTCGTAAATTGGCTCTCGCCGCGTTTGCGTAGGCGCTCGAATGACCCGAAGAAGAACAACTTGTTCTTCCCATTAAATACTTTGGGGATGTAAACGGGCCCACCCACTGTGAAGCCATACTGGTTCTGGTGATACGCGCTACGCGGTATGCCCTGATAGTTGCTGTATGGATCATTTGCGTTCATGCCCGAATTCTGCAAGGTGTCGTATACCGATCCATGCAGGGCGTTAGTCCCCGACTTCGAGGTCACACTGATTTGGCCCACGTCACGGCCATACTCCGCGGAATAGTTGGAAACCTCCGCTTTCACTTCCTGGATGGTGTCCTGGTTCACGTTCATGAGCGGACCTTCCACCCAATTGTCGTTGTTGTTCAGACCATCGACGTAATAGCCGACGCCGTAATCGGTACCCCCAACATTCAACTGCATGCCGCCCGGCATGGTTGCCGAAGCAAGTCCCCAGGCCAGTCGCGAAGTATCGCCGGTGCCGCTGTTGAAGTTGGGCAATATCTGGGCGAAGTTTAGATAGTTGCGGCCCTCCATGGGCAGGTCGCGGACGAACTTGTTCTCGATGACCTCTGAGACGTTCGCATCATCGGTCTTAATGAGCGCGGCAGCGGTGCTGACGTCGACCGTCTCCGTGGTTTGCCCGATCTTCAGTCCCACGTTCACGCGCTGGGTGGTGCCATTTTCAATAGGCACGGCGGTGGACACGGCATGCGCGAAGCCCTCTTTGACTACCTCGACCTTGTAGTGGCCGGCGATGAGGTTGGGAAATTGATAGTCACCGTTGGCGTTTGAGGTTGCGTTCCACCGCACGCCGGTGTCCACGTTGGTGAGGGTTACCTTCGCGCCTGGGACTACCGCTCCTTGCGGGTCGGTGACGGAGCCGACGATGGTGCTGGTGATAATAACTTGGGCCAGCAAAACGGTAGCGGCGAGGACGCAAAAGGCCAACAGAAACACACCATGGTTGCTACGCATAAGATTTCTCCTCCACGCCCAGTGCCGCACGCCGACGAAAATTCGCTGCAAGAGCAGCGGCAAACGGGTGCTGTTTGAAACGTTTCAAACTACAACGGCCGAAGTTTATTCCGGCTCTAAAAGCGTTGTCAAGCAGAAATATCAATTCCCCGGTGTGGAGAAGGACGGCTCACGGTAACTCAGCGAATCTCGAGAGCTTCTTCGCGCTGTCTTAGTCTGGAAGGAGAAGGTGGTGCGGGGGAAAGGGAAGCAACCGAATGGCGGATCTTCAGTTCACTGGGCAGCACTATCTTCTGGGGGAATTGCTTCGAGCCTTGAATTCGCTTCAGCAAAAGGCGCGCCGCAGTGGTGCCAAGCTGATACCCGGGCTGGTATACAGAGGTAAGCGCCGGAGCGGTAAACTCAGCAAAATCGAGGTCGTCAAATCCGACAATGGAGAGCTGGTCGGGACAGTGAAGATCCAACTCACGGGCCGCCAGCAGGACGCCAATCGCCATCAGATCATTACAGGCAAAGATCGCAGTAGGCCGGGGCAACATACGCAGCAGTCGCGCCGCCGCCTGGTATCCGCTCTGCCGGTTAAAGCGCGCTTCCTGAATGTACTCCGGTTCGATGGGCACCTTGGCTTCAGCCAGGGCACGTTTGAATCCCTTCAACCTCTCCACGGCATTGGTCAGATGCAGGGGGCCGGTGATCACCGCGAGCTGGCGATGTCCCATACGCAGAAGATGTCGCGTGGCACTATGTGCTCCGGCTTCATTGGCCACCAGAACCACGTCTCCCTTCCATCCCGGAGGCTGGCGGTCGAGGCAGACCACCGGAGCCCCCGAAGCCGCCGCCGATTCCAGTTGTGCCGCCATCACGCTGTCCGCCGCTGGAATCACCAACCATCCCGCGGGACGATAGGAACGAAGTTCGTTCAGATAGGAGATCTCTTTGCGAGGATCGTTATCCGTGTTGCAGAGGATAAGGCGGAAGGAGTTCCCGTAAGCCACATCTTCCACGCCGCGCACCACCGCGGGGAAAAACGGATTGGTTATATCGGGGATAATCATGACCACGATGTTGGTCTCGTTTCGGCGAAGACCGCGGGCCAGTTGGCTGGGTTGATAACCGAGGCTGCGAATCGCGTCCAGTACACGCTGCCGGAGCTTCTCGCGGACCTTGGCCGTGTCATTAATGACGTGCGACACGGTGCCAATGGAAACTTCGGCCCGTTCCGCGATTTGTCGCATTGTTACCGGACGATTCATCGGATCGCGTGATACGAATTCAGGTTAGCAGATTGCCCATTTCTTGGTGGGCAACCTCAGTCTTCAATTGCAAAACCAGTTTCCGGGCCGATCTACTCCGCATCTTGAGCGCAGCGAAAACCAAGTCCTCCGGAGCGATCCATGCTCGGGGCCGTCATCAGGAGTTTGCCATGCTCGCCAAGCTTATACGCTTGTGGGAAATACCATATGGATCCCTGGGGCTGGTAATAGCTGCCGCCCCGCAGTATGCCCCCTCGCGTGTGCTCGTCCTGAAACTCGTCGGTCCACTGCCACACGTTTCCTACTAAGTCCATTACGCCAAACGGGCTCGCTCCCTGAGGATGGACGTCGACCGCATCCGGTCCGCGCATGGTGCGACCTTTGTCCGGCACTGGAACCGCGTCGGCATTCCAAGCATTTCCCCAGGGATAGGTGCGTCCATCGGTACCTTGGGCCGCGTATTGCCACTCCCATTCCTGGGGCAGACGTTTGCCGGCCCAGGCAGCGTAGGCACGCGCATCTTCCAGGGACACCCAGGTAACCGGCTTGTTATCTCCACCTGCTGGATAGCCGCCATTCTTCCAGTCACGGAGAAAGTTCAGATCATCCTGAGGATGGTAATGAGTCGCATCGAGGAACTTTTTGAACTGGGCGTTGGTCACTGGATACTTGTCGATCCAGAACGATTTGAGGTGCATGGGGTGGTCATGAAAACGCCGGGGAGTATCTTCCCACGGATATTGCACATCGACCCCGATATCGTTGAAGCCTTCAATCTCAATTCCGGATATACGAAAATCGAAGTCTCCTTCGGGAATCTTAACCATATCCGCGGGTGCTCCCGAAGGCGGCTTGGTTGCAGCGATAGGTACGATCTGCTGCGGCAACACCTTCCACTCATGGGAATAACTGGCGAGCGAAGTCGCGCTCAATTCCTTCATCTTCGACATCAGTTTCTGAATACCGGGATCGGGAGCGGCCGGTGAAGCCAGAAGCGCTCCGTAGCCGTGCGCCTCGATACGGAAGCTCAGCACGTTCCGGCCAGCCTGATTTTTTGCAGGCATGAGCTCGACACCGTGATAAAGATCGAAATAGTGGATGCCCTCCTCCGGCGCCAGTTCAATCTGTTGACCCTCCACATCGTATTCATTGCGGTTCACAATGGTCCAAACCGTCTGCTGGCCTGATGGCCATCGGCTGGCATAGACGCCATAACGCAACATGGGCACTAGCGGCTCCCAATCGGCACTTACGAGAAATGGGGCGAGCGCGCGTTCCATCGTAGCGACGCGACGTGTAGCTTCAGCATCCCGCGGCGTGATGCCGTTCCAGATACCCCAGATGTTCTCCCAGCTTTCCCAACCCACGCCGTTGAAGAAAGCGAACTGCAGGTTGTCCGTCTTGTCGCGCTTCCAGCGATCGGAAATGTTCACCATGTGGCGCGTTTCCAGCCATTTGTACTTGTCCACCAGCGGGACAAAGGGATACCTGTATTGCCCCCACGTCATGACATTCCAGGCCAGCGCTTCGTCCGACGGATCGCCCTCCGGCTCAAAGACGAGAGGATGGCCAATCTTGTCGGAGGCAAGTGAAAAAGCAAACGGCACTCCGTCCTGAGTGTCGCCGTTAATACCGTCGGCTCCAATTTCCGCCATCAAGCTGGCAATTGCCTCGGGCCACGGCATGCCGGAATCCCTTGTGCCTTGATCCCACATCATCATCGGAAACAGTACGCGCACCCCGCGCCGATGGAAGTCCGCTATCATTTGCCGCACGCCCGGTATGCCTCCCGGCATGGATCGGATCAGGTCATGCTGGTTACGATTGTCGATACCCATGTTGGGATATGTTGGCCAGATGAGCACCGCGTCAATTCCTCCGTAACGCTTTTCCAGATCGTCGAGATAACGATCCACCGTGTAGCGGTGAGCGACGGGGTCATAGAAATATCGGTCCTCCACCATCATTTGCGGTTGGAAAAAGCTGGACTGCGTCCACTTGAATGCAGGCAAGTCGTAGCGCGAGCCGTCGTAGCCGATGCGAATCCGGCGTTCATCCCGCCAATGACGAAGGTCGGCCAACCAGGAATCACGCTCATTCTGAGTGCACGGTGCGGATCCACCTTCCCACGCTCCTTTCATATTGAGGCAGCCGGGGGTCGGAATCTGCTGACGTTCGGGGCGAAAACGGGTGTCCTGTGCTGAAACGGTGCAGGCGGCAGCCAGGAGAGCTGCAATGGCAAAAGGCGCGATGAGAAGTTTCATGGATGCGCTCCGGTTCGGTAACAACCTTACGGCTGGCAAATATAAAACGTTTCAAAACTTATGTCCATTATCCCTTTTCGTCGTTTTGAATGCGAAAAGAAGAAGCGCGCGGTCGAGAGCTGCAGACAGGATCGTTGTTAGGGCGGAGGCGGGCGCGGCCCTCACCAGATTTTGCGAGCCATCGATGAGCGAGGGGGAATCGACAGCACCCGCATGGCGAATCTAGACGGCACCAAGATGGAAGATGGGATTGACGCCTGTGGCTCCCGCGATCAACCGCTGCTGCTCTGGTTCCGTTATCGGTTGAAAATTCTGACCAACATCCATTCCCAGCCGGAAGTAGCTCTCATCGCCCGGAGGAATTGCGGCGGTAACCGGTTGCGAGAGCGTCCAACGCAGACCCATCGCGGCCTCTTCCGGAAATGCCGCAGGTTCGTACCAGCACTTGGGATGAGGGTGATCGTTTTTTCCAGAGGCCGGCCACGTTGACTTAGCCATGGCTTTCAGCGCCATGATTCCCATTTCCTTCTGGCTGGCTTTCTCGAGCACCTGCGGTCCAAACTTGGCTTGCGAGTAGAGAACGAAGTTGATCGGGAACAGAATGGTGTCGAAGCGATACCGATCCATGGCGGCCAAGGCCACTTCCACCGAATGGGCGGAGAACCCAATGAACCGCAGTTTGCCCGCCTTTCTTGCCGCCTCAAAAGTCTCCATGGCACCCTTGGGACTGAAGATCTGCTCGAGATCCGACATCTTCGAAAGGGCGTGAAACTGATAGAGGTCGACGTGGTCGGTACGCAGCAACCGCAGAGACTCGTCGAGCAACTTGGCGGAGCCTTCCCTGCTCCAGTCCTCTTCCTTGCAAGCGAGGAAAACCTTGTCGCGATACGGTTGCAGCGCCAGTCCGAGTCGCTCCTGTGCGTTGCCGTAGGTGGGGGCTACGTCAAAGTAATTGATCCCGCGGTTCACGGCTTCTGCGACGATGTTGCTGGCAAACGATGGGCTGTTTTCCATCACTACGATGCCGGCAAAACCGATAATGGAAAGTTTCTCGCCCGTCTTGCCTAGCGCTCTCCGCGGTATGGGCGCGATGTTATTTGCGGATGGTTGCGCTTTCGCGAGGGGCTCAAGCATTCGTGCCGAGCTGATGATTCCGGCCGCTGTTCCCGCCTTCAAGAACTCACGCCTTTCCATAGCGTCCTCCGGAGAAGCAAAGCATTTTAGTGATTATAGGATTTTTCCGGGTGTTGTTTGAAGTCGGCGGGAAGCGGTTCCCGGACGACCATCACGCGGTCCACGTCAGCGTCCTGAAGTACTTGCTTGATGCCGCTGGGCCAGCGAATTTCGACCTCTTTTATGCGCCGCTTCGATCCCAGACCGAAATGCACCCGGCTATCACTGGAGGAAGCGAATCCGACAGCGGTGGTCACCTCGTTCCATTGCGAGCGTCCGTCTTCGGTGGTGATGCGCACTTGCGCGCCGATTCCCATTCGATTGCTCTTGGTTCCCACCAGTTTGAGGAGGATCCAATGGTTGTTGACGCCGGAGACATTGTGGAACAACTTGACCGCTCCGTTCAGCACGGTCACCACGGCATCCATCCGGCCGTCGTTGTCGATGTCTCCGAACGCCACCCCGCGATGTGGAGCTTCCTTCTGGAAATCGGGACCGGCTTCAGGACTCGCATCTTCGAATTTCCCGTTGCCGAGATTACGGAAGATGGAATTCCGTTCTGGATACTGCCGTTCAGGAACCAGTTTGCTGATGTTGTCCAGGACGTTGGAGCGAGCGACAAACAGGTCCTTCCAACCGTCGTTGTCGAAGTCCGCGATTCCGTTCCCCCATCCCGACATTTGGGAAGTCAGCCGTGCCAGTCCGCTATTGACTGTGAGGTCGGCAAAATCTCCATGGCCACGATTACCGTACACAGGAAATGTTTCGAATTCCACCGCGGTGTGCCAGATGTCGGGCAGGCCATCGTTGTTCACATCGCGGAAATCGGAACCCATTGCCGAAAGCGCGGCACCATTCGCCCCGTATGCCACGCCCGCCAGTTCGCCGACTTCTTCGAATCGTTTTCCGCCGATATTGTGAAACAGAAAGTTCCGAGTGGTGTCGTTGGCCACAAAGGCGTCCAAGAAGCCGTCGCCGTCGTAGTCGGCAAAGGACACACTCATGCCTTTGCCAAATTGCAATGCGATCCCGGTTTCCTCGGACACATCGGTGAAAGTACCGTCCCCGTTATTTCGGTACAGAGTATTGTGAGTTGGAGCGTAGTACCGGGGATGGCAGTAGCCGCGGGTACCACCCCCGACCGTGCAGTAGGGTTCCTTGTTAACCTCCCACATGCAGTAATTGACGACGAAGAGGTCCAGGAGGCCATCATTGTTGTAATCGAACCAGCCAGCACCGATCGACCACATCTTCTTTCCGTCCAGCGTTGCACCCTGCAGCCCCGCCTTGGCGGTAACGTCGGTGAAAGTCCCATCTCCATTGTTGTGAAATAACTGGTTCCCATTAACGTTGGCGACGAACAGGTCAGGCCATCCATCATTGTCGTAGTCCCCTACAGCCACGCCCATGCCATAACCTGCCCCGGCAACCCCTGCTTTTTCGGTTACATCGGTGAAGGTGCCGTCATGGTTATTGTGAAACAAACGGTTCCAATAGGAGGGTGATTCCTTCTTGAGCGAGGGGATGGCAGCGCCATTCACGAGATATACGTCGAGGTAGCCGTCGCCGTCGTAGTCGAGCAGAGCTACGCCCGCGACCATGGTTTCGATCTGGTTCTTGTTTGGAGTGGGCGAACTGGCAGTGGTGAAGTTCAGCCCGGACCTGGCAGCGATCTCTTCAAAGCGAATCTCGGACGGAGCGATTGGGCCGGGGTGAGGCGCGAACGTCAAAGCTGTCACCAGGATGACAATAAGCTTACGCATTGCAGCCATGTCTCCGCACTCTCTCGATATTCACTTCGATATTCAGGTCGATATTCACTTCGGTCGAAGCTTATCATCGGTCAACGTCGCGCACCGGCGCAAGGAAACGGGTTCGAGTTCGGGCGTTCCGCAGTGCTACCATGCCGGATTGGATGAGGATCCTCGTCGCATTTCTGTTGACATCGACACTGATGGCCGGCCAAGCCCGGCCCAACGTGGCGAAGGTTCTGCAACAAGGAGTGAAGCTCGTCGATGCGGGCCAGTTGGCCGCGGCGCAGGAACTATACGAAAAAACACTCATCAGCGATCCCGATGATCCCGATCTTCGCTTCGAGTTGGGCATGGTCTACTTTCGCCAGCAGAACTGGCCCAAGGCGGTCGAGAACTACCGGATCAGCGTCCACGCCAGGCCGGGGAGGATCAAACCGCTGTTTTATCTGGCGCAGGCCTACTTCATGGAGTCTGATATCGAGCGCGCCCGCGACACCATTGCGCAGGCGGCCAGCATCGCGCCCAATGACGCACAGGTCTGCCAGAAGTATGGGGAATATCTGAACGCCACGCTCGAAACGCGCCTGAAGGGGCTTTCCTGGCTTCAGAAGGCCCGCCATCTCAATCCCGGCCTGGCGCGAATCGACTTCGATATCGGCAAGGCGCAATTCGACTTGACCGATTTCGAGTCGGCACGGGCCAGCTTAGAAACGGCCTTGAAAGACAATCCCCGCGACGGAGAGGCGGCGTTCTATTTCGCGGAGTGTTCAGCGAACTTGGGCGACTGGGAGAAGGCACGGGACTCCTACCGCTACGGCTTGGCGCAGGGATACGCAAACGGACCTGCGTATTACGGACTGGGGAGAGCGCAGGTGGAATTGGGAGAGTTCGATGCTGCAGTCGGATCGCTGCAACGCGCGATCGCTCTGCAGCCTTCGCTGGCCAAGGCACACTTCCAACTTGCAAAGGCATATCGCCAACGCGGCCGAACCCAGGAAGCACAGTATGAGACCAGACTCTTTGACGCAATGACCGACAGGGTAGACACCTCGGCTGAACTGAAAGGCTCGGAAGAGGAAGAAGCATGGAAGCAGGCAGAACCGCTGCTGGAAGCGAACAAAGAGCAGGAGGCGCTAGAGCTCCTGGCGAAGTTGCCGGTGGCCTACGTGCTCGATCATGGAGAGCCCCACTACCTGCTCGGAACCATGTATTACAGCATGGGGCGGAAAGATGACGCGAAACGCGTGCTGAGCATTGCCCGAGCGCGGGCGCCCAACTCCTCTCGCATCGCGGCATACCTTGGCATGGTGGAACTCTCGTGCGGAGAAGCCGCGACGGCTGAGGAATCCTTCCATTCCGCCCTCGCTCTCAATTCTGCGGAAAGCCTGGCCCTGATTGGAATGGGCGGAATCCGATACCAGCAGCAGCGATGGGGAGAGGCGGCGGAGTATCTGGAGAAATCGCGGACCGCCGATCCCAGCACACTCTACATGCTCTGCGATGCGTATTTCCGCATTGGAAGAAACGAGGATGCCCTGCTCACGGCCGAAGTGATTCGAGTGCTTGGCGCGGACAGAAAACCTCTGCTCGATGAACTGGAAACACTGGTGAGATTTCATCAAACCGAGCGACCGCATCTAGGTCCGTAGTTCCTAAGAAGTTCTTAGGATGCGTTTTTTAGGGTTAGGGCCGCGCAAGCTACGCTCTTTCCTGCTAAACTCCGACGCCATGAAGAGAACCCGGACCTGTCGCAGAGTATTACTGGGCGTACTGCTCTGCCTGATTGCATTAACCGCCTTTGCACGGAAACATGAAACTGGCTTTCTGAACCGGACAGTCTCCGTCGGTGGTGAATCTTACCGCTATCAGGTTTACGTGCCCCAAGACTTCGATCCCAAGAAAAAGCGGCCCGTGATTTTGTTTTTGCACGGTGTAGGTGAGCGCGGCGATGACGGCCTGCAGCCTACCGATGTGGGCATTGGCCACGCCATCCGCGCGAACGCCTCCCGGTTCCCGTTCATTGTCGTGATGCCCCAATGCCGGAAAGACAAGCGATGGATCCATGCGGAAATGCAGGCCCAGGCAATGGCGGCTCTCGAACAATCGATCCGAGAATTTCACGGCGACCGGGATCGGCTCTATCTCACGGGTCTCTCCATGGGAGGTTACGGGACGTGGGACATGACGGCGAAATATCCAGGAAAATTTGCGGCATACGTCGCGATCTGCGGCGGCATTTACGGGCCCGCAAAAGTGCCCGACGCGCACGTAGGACTGGCGGGCGATCCCAACGTCGCTGATCCGTACGCCGAGACCGCAAGGCGCATCGGTTCCACTCCCATCTGGATTTTTCATGGCGGCGCGGACGACACGGTGCCGGTGGAAGAGTCTCGCAAGATGGCGCAAGCGCTGCAAGCCGCCAAAGCCAATGTCCGTTACACAGAATATCCTGGTGTCGGTCATAACGCATGGGACAGAGCCTACGCAGAGCCTGAACTGATTCCATGGTTGCTGGCGCAACACCTGCATCACGGATCGTAACCATCGCGCACATCTGGAATCGACAAGGAGCCGCTAGGAGATGGCGGAGTTTGGGAATCTGCTACAATCCGCGTTCGAAACGGTCAGGCGTGTAAACTCCCGGCCCTTCCTTCCCATGAGGTACTGATGCGTTCAACTTGGGTGCGCTCCAGCAAAGCACTCGGCAATTTGCTCTTCGGCGTCTTGCTCACGCTCGCCGCGACGGCCCAAACCACTCGATACTCTCCCGATGGCGACCAACTCCCTGGTCCGGACTGCCTCAATTCGATCAAGCCCTCGTTGGGTCAACCGAGGATTTGCACCCCCGAAGACTACCGAGCGTGGCTTGAGGACATCACGCACTGGCGCACGGAGATGCGGATCCGGGCCGGTTACTCCGCGCAGGAATATGAGCGGCCTGAATTTAAGTGGACGCAGTCCAGTTTCATTCAGCCGCAGATGATGGTCGAGGATCGTTATTTCTACGATCCGGAGAAGCGACAATACACCGTCGATAAGTATCTGGACGATCTCGAAACACGCTACGGCGGGATCGATTCCGTCCTGATCTGGCCGGTGTACCCCAATATCGGTATTGACGATCGTAGCCAATACGACATGCTTCGGGCCATGCCGGGAGGGGTGGAGGGCGTCAAGCAAGCGGTTGCAGCCTTTCATCGCCGTGGAGTCAGAGTCTTCTTCCCGGTGATGCCGTGGGACCAAGGCACGCACGATCCCAATCTGCCCAACTGGGCGGCATCGGCGAAATTGCTGGCTGACGTGGGTGGGGACGGGATCAATGGCGACACGCTCCGGGGATTGCCCCAGGCATTCCGAACCGCGTCCAACGCAGTGGGCCATCCGCTGGTTCTGGAACCGGAGCACGCCATGCCCTTCCCTTTTGAAGCCCTGGCGTGGAACACCATGACGTGGGGTTACTGGCAGTATCCGGCGGCGCCGATGGTCAGTGCGTTGAAGTGGATCGAACCCCGCCACATGGTAAATGTCTGCGATCGCTGGAATCACAGCAAGGTGGACAATCTTCAGTACGCATTTTTCAACGGCGTCGGATACGAAAGTTGGGAAAACGTGTGGGGCATCTGGAACGGCATTGTTCCGCGCGATGCCGAGGCTCTTCGCCGGGTCGCGAAGATCGAGCGCGCCACATCGGATTTTCTGGTCAGCCCAGATTGGCAGCCCTATGCTCCCACGGAACAATATGGCATCTATGCCAGCCGCTGGCCCCTCGGAAAGAAAACTCTGTGGACGGTCGTGAATCGTAATCAGACCGGCGCCGATGGGCGTCAGCTACGAGTTCCTGCTCAAACCGGTCTCCGGTATTTCGATTTATGGCATGGTGTTGAACTAACCCCCCAGATCACTGGTGAAAGCGCACTGCTGTCCTTCCCCATTGAAGCGCACGGGTTCGGGGCGATCCTTGCAACCCCCGACGCACTCGACGGCAAACTCCCGGCGCTAATCGAAGAGATGAAGACCCTCGCTTCGAAACCGCTGGCCAGCTATTCGAGTGACTGGAAGTTTTTGCAGCAGCAGATCGTTCCGATTGCCAAAACTACGCCAGCCGGAAAGGCTCCGGAAGGGATGGTGAAGATCCCATCCGGAGATTTTGTTTTCCGAGTAAGCGGGATCGAGACGGAAGGCTTCAACGACATCGGAGTAGACGTGCAATATCCGTGGGAAGATTCGCCGCGCCGCCATCATCTGCACACGCTGCACGAGGATGCTCTTTGGGTTGATAAGTATCCGGTCACAAATTCTGAGTTCAAGAAGTTTCTAGACGCAACTCACTACCACCCAAAAGACGACTTGGACTTTCTGCGCGACTGGCAGAACGGCGCCTACCCAGCCGGATGGGAGAAGAAGCCGGTGACATGGGTCTCTCTCGAGGACGCGCGCGCCTATGCCGCATGGGCAGGCAAGCGGCTTCCGCATGAGTGGGAATGGCAATATGCCGCGCAAGGAGGCGACGAGAGACTCTATCCCTGGGGTAATGCGTGGGATGCCGCGGCCGCACCGCTTCCGGATAAGGGTCGCTCCCTTCGTGGCCCCGACGACGTAGACGCTCATCCTCGAGGGACAAGCCCTTTTGGAGTTGCGGACCTCGTGGGCAATGTGTGGCAGTGGACCGACGAATTCACCGACGAGCATTCTCGCGCCGGCGTGCTCCGCGGCGGAAGCTACTACCAGCCGCAAGGTTCCGTATGGTATTTCCCGCAGGCGTATCGTCTCGACCAGCACGGCAAGCTCCTCTTGATGGCGCCGAGCAAGGATCGGGCTGGCACGCTGGGGTTCCGCTGCGTGAGGGATGCGGAATAGTGAGGCAGAGTCACACACCACTCCGGCTGTTTCGGGAAGTGCCGTCGAACGCCGCGCCCATAGTCACTCCATGATTCGATAAACCCATGCTCAGTTCTCACCCGGAAAATCGAAATGGCCGCCCCATCGGGAGTGTGGTTGACACTCCCGGCTGGCAGTACGCCGTGGCTTCAGGAATCCTTGGTTGGGTTCTCGACGCCTTTGATTTCTTTGTCGTCATCTTTCTGGTGGATTTACTGGCTGCCCATTTTCGAGTTGAAAAAAGTGCGATCGTTTGGACCATCTCCATCACCCTGGCCATGCGCCCGGTTGGCGCATTCTTCTTCGGGGCGCTGGCAGACCGCTTTGGGCGGCGGATTCCGCTGGTCCTATGCGTACTCTATTTCTCCGTTGTCACGCTGCTGAGCGCATTCGCTCCCAACTATGCGACGTTTGCGGTTCTGCGAGCGCTCTACGGTATTGGCATGGGCGGTTATTGGGGAACGGGCGCGTCACTGGCCATGGAAAGCGCTCCGCTGCGGCGTCGAGGTTTTCTCTCCGGCGTGATGCAGAGCGGTTATCCCGTCGGGTACCTGCTGGCTGCCATCGCCATCAAGACGGTTCTGCCACGCTATGGGTGGCGTGCCATGTTCGGCGTAGGAATACCCTTGGCTCTCCTGACCAGCCTGTTGGTGCTTCACGCCCCCGAATCGGCTGCCTGGCAGGAGAACCGCACCGGCTCGATCCGTTCAATCCTGTTCGTGCTCTGGAAACACCGGAGCGGCTTCGCTTATCTCCTGTTCCTCATGACGTTTATGTCTTGCCTTTCCCATGGCACGCAGGATCTGTATCCGGACTTTCTGCGATCCGCTCACGGGCTCACGCGAAACACCGTGTCCGACATCACCATCCTCTACAACACATGCGCCATTGCGGGAGCCCTTCTGTTTGGACAGATCTCGGAACGGCTGGGACGACGACGCAGCATCATGCTGGCACTTTGCGTATCTCTGGCTGTGTTGCGCCCCTGGGCCTTTGGCGCTTCCGTACCAGCCCTGATCTCGGGAGCATGCCTGATGCAGGCAGGGGTGCAGGGAGCGTTTGGTGTGATCCCGGCCCACCTGAGTGAATTATCGCCCGATGCAGCTCGCAGCCTTTTCCCCGGCCTGGTGTACCAGCTTGGAGTGCTGGTTGCTTCGCCTGCCGTATCGATCGAATACGCATTACGCAACCGGCTTGGCTATCCTTGGGCGCTGACCATTTTTGAAGGAGCAGTCATCCTCTCCTTGTTGCTCATTTTCCAGTTGGGTCCGGAACGCCAAGGTCGAAGTTTCCGTGGGTTACATGCAGGCGAATGACATGGTCACGGACCGGATCCTGCGGGCGGGCTATGTGACCAAGCAAGGAAGATTCGGGAGGACTTTGGTCTTGAGGATGCGCTTCACCTGCTGAACTCTTCGACAGCACTTGTTTGCGACGCCGATCTCCACTCTCCTTCGGATCTGCGTGGCAAGTTTTTCCATCTGGAGCTGCGGCGAGGACGGAAGATCGCCAAGGTAGCGATGGCCCGTCGATTAGCCGTTCGTCTGTACTGGATGTGGCGCAAGGGATGGAACTACACGCATTTTGGGCGCTCGTGAAAACATCCGGGATCTCTCCGAGTTGGGAATTGCAGGACTGCACGAGTGTTTGGGGTGAATCCCCAAGGTTACATATATGGGTTGGGCGTTTCGCCAGACGGCAAGAAGTTGGCAATTGAGTTTTCGAGAGCGCCAGAGTGGACGTCGAAGACCGCAGTATTTGACCTCGCATCATCCAGTGTGTCGCGAGCGATTGATGCCAGCCGTTATGCGAGCGGCATGCAGTTCACTCCTGACGGGAAGTCCGTAGCTTATGTGATCGGGGAAAACAATGTGGGCAACTTATGGGTGCAGCCGCTGGACGGTTCTGCCGGCCATCGGATTACAGATTTCAAGTCGGAGCAAATCTGGTCGTTCAGCCTGTCGCCGGACGGGAAGAGCCTTGCCGTCCTGCGCGGCCACTACGATTCCGACGTGGTTCTCCTGCAAGAATCCAATCCGTGAGGCAGCCGTGACCAAGATTTCCTCACCCTCTGGAAAGACGCCGACCCTGACATCCCCATCCTGAAGGAAGCCAAAGCCGAGTACGCGAAGCTGCAGTAGCTTGAGAACTGCGCCGCTCGCATCAGTGCAAGAAAGTCAGACCTTTTTGGTGTGCAGGAACGAGGAGTTTTGCGCAATTTGTCGTAGGTGGCATTCTGGCGGATCAATGGGAAGACGCACAGAGAAACAGCTAGGACTGGAGTGCTGATTCTGAAAGTGAGAACAGCCCGATCGGCATCCAGAAATGTGACAAAATCGCAGAAAAATCTGAAGCAACTACAGCTTAGCAAAGAATTTTCACGTGCGGGCCGTCAGGAACAGAAGAATAGGGCTAGCGGTTGGATCGCTGGAACTCTGCGATAGCTTCCTCTAAGCGCGCTCTCGTGTATTTGAGCCCCTCAATTTCTTGATCGGCTTCAATCAAGAGAAATCCGGCATAGACCAAAAAAGCGATTCTGCCGATATGCCACGCCGTTATCAGCCATCCCTGCCAACCTAAAATGGGTTCGAGATTCTTGGCTGCCCAGCAGAGAATACAGAACGCCCATATCCACAAGCCAAATGCGCATTTCCATCTCAAGGGATTTGCTCCTGCGTAATTTGAAGTTTAGCCGAAAATCTCAGAGCCCGGTACACAGGATCAGATCAGCACTTCCCGCGGGCTACAGAGCGCGGCCAGACGGCGACGCTTGCACCTGTGTCGTATCCTTTTCGCATGACTATTCTGGAATGGTATGAACTCAGCGCAGTCACATTCCTGCTTGGCGAGAAACTGATCGGTTACGGTCTGCGGTATCGGCACAACCGCTTTATGGAGCCAAAGCTCCAACATCGGCAGGTGTTCTTGGACCAAGCGCAATGGTTTGGGGAACGGGCCTCTAAGCTTGCGGCCTTCCGCTGGCAATTAGGACTACTGGAGAAGCCTGACAAATTTAAGCTCGCAGAGCTAGTCTCGAAGCTCGACCCACACGACCGGCAATTTGCGATGAAGCAAGAAGATGTCGCTCTCTTGCGGGATTGGGCAACCAAGAAGGGGCAGGAGTGCCACGATAATGCATCTCAGTCTTCTCAGTGGGCTGATGAAGTCACATACAAAATTTTGTCGGATTAACTTAGGGGGAGGTGACTCATGACGAAACTTACCATGAAAACACTGTGGAGCAAGGTTGAACCAATCCTCTGGTTCCTGGGAACCGTTTATTTGTGCCTCGTGGCTTATGGCGTGTTCCTGTACCCGGCAAAATTTTGGGCTGCGCCCTTTTGGGGCCATTTACTTGTGTACGTCATAATCGTCTTCTGGTGGACAGCGTTCAAGAGTCGCCTAGCGAAGTTCCTACGGGAGAGCCTCCGGGAGATGATCGCCGAGGAACTGGCGGAGAGCCGCGTCGCGTTCGTGGAATGGCTGCGTGAGGACGCACCGTGGCGCGGCGAGAATCCGTTTTCTCCCAGACCTTAAGGGTATTTGCGCCCATGACAGTGGAGAGAGGGGACAATGAAACCATCTAAACAGTTGTACGTCGCTGCTCTGATCGCATCCATTCTTTGGATGGCGTCGTGTGCACACCAGCCAATTCCCGAAGCGTACGACCCGCCCGGATTCTTCATGGGCATCTGGAACGGGCTCACGATTTTTTTTGCGCTCATTGGCCACCTGTTCGACGACAGCATTCGGATTTATGCATTCCCCAACAGCGGAGGGTGGTATGACTTCGGCTTTGTCATTGGTGTTTGCATGGTCGCGGGCGGAGGCGGTTCCGCAGCTTCGTCCTAAGTGCCGGTGGGTCAATTCCAGGCGAACCGAGACCACGCCGCAACTTCGCCGCAAAACGCCGCATCTGCTGTTTCGGATGCCCCGCGTTTGCAATTACAGCCCCGCTGGCAGGCGTTCTTAAGGTGATTTACACGGAAACGCCTCTTGCAGCGATAGCCGTATCAAGTAATTTGCCGTCAAATGCAATTTCTCAGGATGATCTTGTAGATACTTGATGACCACCTTAGTCGTCTGCTCATTGCTAATGGCATCTGCACAAATCGTCGAGCGGCCAACGTTCTTCACTCCGATTTCATCCGGAAGGTTTGTCTGCATCCATATTTCATCCAAAACACCACGAATGTAACCTTCGCAAAATGTTGCCTTTCCGAACTCCGCGTCGGAGATCTTCACGCCGTTATCCAATTGCCGTGCATAACGACAGTTGTCGTCCAGGTTATTGCCATCTAAAATTGTCTTTTGTGCAATTGCGGGAACACCCGCCAATGAGACAAGAAGCACCATAGTCAGATGTTTCATGCGCCCATTCTACTGATGTTCTGACCCAAGCCAAGGAAAATTGTACGATTCGACCTGTGCTCCGTGTACCCGCCGTTGTACCTCAGTTTCGCGATTCAGGCCGTTACGCTTGCTGTGAATGTGACTCCGCACTTCGGGCAACGCACTTGAGTGGTACTGATTCTGCGCACTTCCGCCGGTGGAATCTGGTAACCGCACTGTGGGCAGGGCGTGGCCAGCGACGCGTTCACTTTTTCCAGGTCGATCTTTTTCCGGGTGGGCATTCGGGGATTCTACAGCGATGCGCCGACACCGTCAGCGCGTGTTCCCAATGGCCGCTGCTTTTGCGATTACAGCCTCGCCGGGCATCGGTTGCTCGCCTCGGCTGACTCGCCGCTATATCGCGGATTCGACCCGCTACACTTGACATTGGCACGCTCGTTCGTGTGGCATTAGGCCAACAAAACAACCATGGCGAACCTTGCGAAGTGCGCCGAAGGCCTGAAGAAGATTGGAACGACGATAGCGACGGCGTTAGGAAAAGTCGCATGGGCTGTCTTGAAGGCACTAGCGTGCGTCGCGGTCTTCGCTCTCGTCGTCGAGATCGTGCAGGTCGGTCCAACGAAACTCTACTACGCGATGGAAAATGGTGTGGATCCGGATCGGGTCACTACCATACCGAAGCCGCATGACTGCGATTTCTCCAAGGCTCCTATAGGCGACAAAGAGTGCCATTACGAAGTGGTCGTCACGAAGTCTCAGGATAAGCAGGGGGATTACGTCATCGTGGATTGGCGTCGGGTGAATGAATAATGGCAGGCGAGCCAGACTATCGGCAACAGGCTGGCTATCAGGCATTCGCGGAAACACCTGCGAGTTCCGCCAACGCCTGCCAGTGCCTCGGATGCGGGCGGTAGCCTACGCGGATGTCAGCGGCATAGGGTTCCGAGACTCCGAGCGTCGAAGCTAAGGCAGAGATCGTAACCCCAGCAAGCCGAGGTTGAATCTTCGTGACAGTCCCGCCAAGTGGTGTAAGAACCCTATCCCCCTTCCTCCTTTCCTCTCTTCCTTTGGCGGAGAACCCCGAGCTCAAGCTGCAAAAAGAACGCAGAAGTAGAACGCTGAAACGCGGGAGTCAAAAAAAGTTTGAGGGCTCTAGCAAGATTCGTCCTGAGTTCTTGATTCTCCCGCTCCGTATTCTGAGGCAACACCGGGGGATGCCACGCTTTTTGCGCTCAGAGCCCCGCTGTCGGGCGTTTGCGCGTCAGAGACGACCGTACATCAAGACGTGACGCCTTTCACTGACACGCACGTTTTGTGTGCCATCAACGTGTCTCGCGCGGTACTCTAATTTCAGTTGTGGGAGTCGACACCATGGCGAAATACGACATTGCTGAACATTGGGAAACCCTAAGTCCCGCCCATCAGGCTCAGGCAATAAGTCTTGCATCGGACAAACTACTTGCGGAATGGGCAAACGATCCAGATTGTAATCAGAAGTTCCTCTGCTCTGTTGCACTGTCTAAAAGAGAACTCCAGTCAAAGGCATTTGACAAACGTACTGAAGTCTCTGCGGACGCCCGCTACATCGCCGGACGCATCGTCAAGCACCTGTGGATTATCTTTGTCGCGTTGCCGTTCGTGCTAGGCATCCTAATTTTGATCCTGAAGTAACCCAAAACTCCAAATTATCTCGGGTCGTCGCCCAAGTGGGAAGTTGTGAGGCAACCCCCGGCGAGCCGATTTAAATGGGATCGCCGCACACTAAGCTGTGACCCATTTCGCTGACAAGACGCGCTCACCGATGTGGCATTGAGGTTGTCGGAGGAAAACGATCATGGCAAGAGCGGATTGGCCCGATTGGAAGATTTTCGTCGAAGGCGAATTGAAGTGCGAGTATTGTGGGTTCGATGGAACCGAGAGCCTTGCAGTTCTGGTGGCGATTCTGGATAGCGTTCGGCGCAACGCAACGGTCTAGCCGACGCGCTCTATATGAGTTCCGTTTCCCGCTTCCAGTCACTCACAACGAACAGCGCAGATATAACCATATAGTCTGTATATCTTTCCTTCTTAGCCCCTGCGTAGAAGTGGAACTTTGAAGTAGCACGAGAATTTGAATTGGCGGAGAGCGAGCAGTAGAAATTGCGGCTGCGGCACCAGAATGAAGGTCAGGACGATTCCCAGAACTGTTCCCAGACGCTCCCCAGTGGGCCACAAGCAATCACAGGGCTGGGGATGGTGGTTTGGGATGGGCATAGCCTGAATTGCAGGATTGGCGGCCTGCTGCGTTGGAACTGCTTCGCCAGCAAAAGACCGCTCAGAATTGTTGTACTGCGGGAGTGCGGATGGTTCATCGCGATCAGGAAATCTACGCCCATGTATACGAGTTACTGCAGGAGAGTGGCCGGTGGCAAGCTGGCTGCGTCTCTATACGAGTTTGAAAATTGCGGACGGTGGAGATGCGGATCAGCGGGAGTATTCTTGTTCAAAGCGTCAGTTCGGTGCAAGGACATGCGCGAAGAGTTGAATGAAATTCTGCGGCGGATCGGAAAAAACAGTGATGCGCTCGAGGCTCTACGGGAGATCGAGAGACGCGGACTGGATAAAGAGGTCGTACTCAGAGATTTGTTCCTTTTCTGCGGCGTCACGCCAGAACAAGTCAGGGCACAACTCGAGAAGGACAAACGCTTCAGGGACGAACTGATCGATGTGGCAAACCAGTTGGAACGCCTTTCCCACCGTGTGGAGATAATCGCACCTAAGATCGACGAAAAGTTTGGGATTCGCATTCATGGGGACGATTTAGCGGCAAGCCTTCGGGATCGAGCTGAACTCTACCGAAAATTCGTGACCGGGGTTTACGGTCCATATCTCAGAAACGTCAGGATTGGCGGCAAGGAAGGTCGCAAGGCGAACGTCTCTTCGGGTCGCGACCAGGTTTTTCTGCACCTGATCTACCAAGTGAGTAAAGGAAAGAAGCCAAAACTTGAGCATTACAGGCTAGTAGCGCCGCTCGTGGCCGCTGCAGCCAGAGACAAGAGCGACCTGCCTGTAATCAGCGACAGACTTCTCCAAAAATTCAAACGGTTTGCATCCAAGGGTGACCGGAAAGATAGGCAGCGACGCAAGGATGATGCGAGGGAAATCGCGGCCTCCGTTCGTGAAGAACTGCAGGAGCGTCATCGGGCGCACACTGCCTCGCGCAAGGACACATTCCCGCCCAAAAAGTCGTAGATACGTCCCTCCCAAGAAGCACATTTTTTTCTACTCTGTGATCAGCGGTCCCAGACGATCGGCCGCAGCAATCGAGATGGAGGCACTAATGACGCACAAAAGGATCGCACCCACAGGAGAGCAGGTAATTCCCGACAAACAGTCATTGCTGAACGTTGAGCGCGACTGTGCCGGCAAGTCCGATGCGGAAAAGTATCGCTTGGCGCAGGCGGACACTCTCTTGCGACTGGCGAGAGCCCGCAACATGGAAGAGCTAGAGCGAATGGCTGAGTCCGCCGGAAATCAAAGTTAAGGACAGAGTGAAGATCATCAACCGGAGGAACAGGACATGCAGATGGCGGATATTTTTGCAGAAGCTCACCGAATCGATTTGGTGGAGTTCGATCGTATGGTTGGCGAGTTAGTCCGAATTCGAAATGAGAGGTGGCGTAACGCGACCCCAGAATCGGGGCAGGCGGGCGCGTCTTCGCGTGTGCCCGAGGCGCCCTCTGACGCAGGACGTGAACGTGCTGAATCTGCACCGAGACGTAGGTAACGAGTGTCTCGATGAAGAATCTGGCCACTCCCGGCGTGTTTCCCGACCTGATCAACAATCGCAGTTTCGTCCATCGAATTGTGGTCGGCGTGAACACTGATGAACCGCCAGTCATCGAAAATTTCGAGGGTGCACTCAACGCTGCCGGGCTCTCGAAGAACTCCTTTCACTCGCGCTACCTGAGTGGTGTGTGGCCGAAGAACGGCAACAGGTTCCGACTCGGGTACGGGAAAGCGAGCAAGTTCAGTGCGGTTCCGGACGCGATCTTGACGATGTTTTCCGACGAGATGCCGCTGACGGCGGCGCAAGTTGATTTATTGCTGGCGGAACTCTTTCGCGGACAGAAAAAGAAGCGGATGGCGCTGGTGGAGCTCACAAGTGACTTGGAGGGCGTCACCGTCAACCAGCTCATGCGTCAGGTACTCCATAAAGCACGCAGGACTAAATTCATCGAAGACTCGCAGGGGTGCAAGACTCTCTACATCGGAGCTAGGAAATCAGACGCGCAGATCAAGTTTTACGACAAAGCGCCGGGCGTCGTGAGAATCGAGCACACCCTGCGACGCGGCTTCCTCCGGCGGCACGGGATTCGAATGCCGAGTGAAGTTTTCAAATTGAAACTTCTCGAAGTCGATGAATTGATCAGTCTGCGCGAAATTTCAGCGTCCAGATTGGAGCGCGCAATCAAGTCGTGGACTCCGGATGCGCAAGCGCTGGCCCGGGACTATTTGAAGTTTCGCCACCCGCTGCCGCAGTTTGTCCAGTTTCTTCGGGCGAACGGCATCCGCCCTGAAGCTGTGCTAGTACCTTCGGAAATCCATGACCGTGTGCAGGAAATGATCCGGCGGCTCTATTGGTGATGACGGAGGAAAAAGTCGTGAAGGCAGAAAAAAAACGAGAAACCGAATCGGATATCGCGAGAAAGGCTCGACGCCTACTTGCAGACCCGGCTTTTCTGTTCAAAGTCGGCCAAAAAATTGAGGAACTTGGTGTCGTCGGGGAGGAACGGAACCGGCTGATCCTATTTCTTGCCTGTGTCACCCGGGTACTGCCAAATCCTGCGGCAATAATTATCCGGGGCTCAAGCGGAAAGTCGTCACTCGTGAACCCCGTCATCTGGCTATTCGACGGCCGACACGTGGTTGATATCTTGGACCTTAGCGAGCAGGAGATAAGATGGCGCCTCGGACGTCTTTCTGAACACATTTTGCTCATCGACGACTACAGGGACAGCGCTAAAGACAAACAGATATTGATGAAACTTTTGCAACCCCAAGGGGCAATGTACAAGGCCTTCCAGTGGGGCAAAGACGATGATGAGCGAGATGGGCCAGGGGATAAGATTTACATCAGGCAGTGGCCGGTCGTGCTGTTCACCACACGGGGTGACGCGGCTCTAAAGAACGAGGAATCCAGATTCCTGTCTTTACATACCGACGAAACACCAGCCCAGTCTTTGGCTATCGTAAAGGCGCGGGCACTGGGGTTGAAGCTGGTGGCATATGACAAGGACCTGGAGCTTTGGGAGCAAGCCACTAACCTGCTGGTGGTCAAACGGGGAGACTTCGAGAACCATCCAGGTTGGCTCAGCTTTGTGGCCGAACAGCTTCCCGTCGAACAGGTAGGAGTCAGGCGATCCTGGGCCCGCTTCGTAATTTTCTGTTGTGCGATTGCGCTGTGTCGCGGGGTCGGTGCCGCGGCGGAGAACCTGGCCATCACCTTTCCGGACTATTGCGTCGCCTATCGCATTTTCGAGCCTATTTTCGCTTCCGAGCTGCATGGCGTACGGCTCGAAGAGCTCCGGGTGGCAAGAACAATCGCTAAGTTGAACACCCGCGAGGGCCGACCGGTGACGGTGCGCGAAATCGCCGCAGAACTCCACTGTAACGATCGACTGATCTCCGATTACGTGAAGTCCGTGCAGAAAAACGGGTTCGTCGTGTACGAATCCGGAACTGGGAAGAAGAAGGAGGAGGGCCTGGTCGCTCGGGAGGATGCGCGGCGGCGTTTCCTTCCCAGTCCGAAGTCGGTCTTGAACAATCATCCGGCACTCGGACGCAAGGTGTCCTACGTCGATCCCTTTTCGGGTGAGGTGAAGTGGATCGAGGCGTGAATCCGACGGTTTGGGAGGGACAGTTCGATAGCGGTTTGGTGAACCGTCATACACCGCAACACATTGAAACAACAAGGATAGATATGCCTGAGGAACAAGGCGGGAACAAAAGTATGGGTCAGGGCCCATTTTATGAGGTCATCAAAGCCGAGGAATTGGCGAAGAGATGGAGGGTTCCCGCCTCTTGGATTCGCGAACAGATACGGGGTCGAGCAACTGATCCAATCCCACATGTCAAGTTGGGCCGGTATCGGCGCTTTTGCTGGGGCAGTCCCGACCTTGACAAGTGGTGGATTCGGCGTCTAGCCGGGATCAAGCGCGCTTCTTGACGTGAATCAAGGGTGGCGAAACACTCACATCTCGCTCAAAGCGGGGAGTAAGTCGTAGGCGGAAACATGGCAAAGAAAAGGCGAGGTCGGGGCATCGGAATCTTCAAACAAGGTGGCGGCTGGCGTGTGCGTTATCGCCAAAATGTGATGGTCAAAGGCGTACTGCGGACGGTGCAGCGGTCAGCCAAGATTTGTCCGATTGGCACGTCAAAGAGCAAGCGCCCTCCAAAGTACGTGGAGGATTTGGCGGCGGAGATATTGTTGGAACGGAAGAGCAGAAAGACCGCTCCTGATACAACCACGACCATCGGCGACTTCGTCGACAACTATTACCTGCCCAGCATGGAGCGGGACAAGAAGGCCAGCACGGCAAACGGCTACAAGGGGATTTGGGAGCGATATTTACAGTCTCGGTGCGAAGGGGTCTGGCTGAGAGACGTTCAGACGTTTCACGTACAGCGGTGGCTGGACGACATCGCACGCGAACAAGGAATCAGCAGAACTACCCTGAGCCACATCAAACATTTTCTGAGCGGAGTTTTTCGGTATGCGGCGCAACAGGGATTTCGCAACGCTGGCAATCCGGTAACGCTGGCGTCAATTCCGCTGTCGGCTCCGAAGGGGAAGGAGAGGGAGGCATACACGCTGGAGGAAATTGAGGCGATGTTAAGGATATTGCCGGAGCCTGCCGCAACCGTGGTCGAAACTGCAGCGTGGACTGGACTCCGGGCTAGTGAGATCAGAGGGCTGACTTGGGAGTGCTTGACGCTCTCTCCCGATGAATCAATGGCCTGTTTGGAAGTGCGCCGTTCAATTTGGCGCAGTCATGTCGGGGAACCGAAAACTGAGCGCTCAAAAGCTCCCGTGCCAGTTGTGCCCCAACTGGCTGCGCGTCTGGCGGCACATCGACGGGCATGTGGCAATCCCGCCAGCGGCCCGATCTTCGTGAATGGCCGCGGAAATCCGCTGAGCCTGGACGCTCTGTATTGGCGACAAATGCGGGACGTCCTGAAGAAGGCGGGCATCCAGTGGAAAGGGTGGCACGGCTTCCGGCGTGGGCTGGCATCGAATCTGAATCGGTTGGGAGTGGATGATTCAGTGATTCAAGCAATCCTGCGCCACTCCAACGTGGCGGTCACGCAGCGGTGCTACATCAAGACGACTTCACAAGATGCAGTTCTCGCGATGCAAAAGCTCTCAAGTCGCGTGGCAGAGATCAAATCATCGGCTCATCTGATGGATGTTGATCCGGATCAGGTCGTGCAGTGAGGCGGGATTGCGGACACAAGCCGGACATTTTGTTCTCTAGTTGTTCTCTGCAACAGGGAATTTCGACCTAGAAGGCGGAGTAGGGGAGATTCGGAAGTGCTTTCATTTGAAGAATCTGGCGGAGAGGGAGGGATTCGAACCCTCGATACAGGTGTTAGCCCGTATAACGGTTTAGCAA
>Ga0182027_10001474_pt1 | contig 39387 bp, 22 predicted proteins | sample 712E1DmetaG_FD_121300 | JGI IMG/M metagenome (GOLD analysis project Ga0182027, IMG submission 121300) | Permafrost microbial communities from Stordalen Mire, Sweden - 712E1D metaG (Illumina Assembly) | ecosystem: Environmental > Terrestrial > Soil > Wetlands > Permafrost | place: Sweden...
CCGTGCGTGGTGGTCCCGCCGCCGCCAGTGTTCATGGTAGTGCCACCGCCGGTCGTTGGACCGTGTGTGGTGGTCCCGCCGCCGCGGGTGTTCATGGTGGTGGCACCGCCGGTGGTTGGTCCGTGTGTGGTGGTCCCGCCGCCGCCATTCGTCATTCTGGTGGCCCCGCCGGTCGTAGGTCCGTGCGTGGTGGTCCCGCCGCCGCTGGGCGTAGTGCTGGCGCGTGGAATTGTGTGCGTGGTAGGGCGCGGAATGTTGTGCGTGATTCCGCCATCAGTGGCGCCCGCGGTATGGCTGGTGACGCCCCCGGAGGTCGGCCCATGCATAGCGGTCCCGCCACTAGGCGTGGTGTTGGTGCGTGGAATTGTGTGCGTGGTGGGGCGCGGCCTCGCCTCCCAATCATCAGCGCCGCTGCCGGTCGTTGGACCGTGCATAGCGGTCCCGCCGGTGGTTGGACCGTGTGTGGTGGTCCCGCCGCCGCCAGTGTTCATGTTAGTGGCACCGCCGGTCGTTGGTCCGTGCATGGCTGTCCCGCCGGTGGTTGGACCGTGTGTGGTGGCCCCGCCGGTGGTCGGTCCATGCGTGGTCGGCCCGTGCTGTACCCCGCCGCCTCCGGCTGGCCTTCGGACTGGCCTGGGAGCAGCCTGGGCGGGCGGTTTAGAAACAGGCTGGGCGTGCGGTTTAGCATGCTGTTGCGCAGCGACTGCGTTGCCTGCACCGCCCAACCCCACAAGCACGGCAAGAATCGCTGTTGCGGAGCAAGTGAGAATGTCCCTGCAGAGAAGTTGCGTAGTCATCGTGTCCTCTTTTCCTATTCAATCTCCTGGTTCCGCGCTGCACCTCCGGTGCGCGAATCTGGATGCGCGAAATTCTACTTGACCTAGGCGGCTCTTCCTTCGAAAGGTCACCTTCATCCCCTTATAGTTCAGGATCTCCACCTTGCCTCCCGGCTTGGGCGCGACTATAGCACCGGTTGTTTCTACTGGCAATGAATCGTGAATCCGATCTTCCCCTCGACTTGGTTGGGAGAATCGATGACAAGTTTCACCCAGCCGGTGTAATTGGCGAATCGCGGTGTATTCGCGCCCAGTCGCCACTTGTCGTAGACGGGCACAGATTGGTCGGCCTGCGGCAGATCAACCGTCTGTGAACGGGCAGATTGGCCGCCATCACTCCTGACAAACCAATAGTCGATCGTAGTGGGCTCAGTACCAATCACGCCCCAGCCAAATTGCAGCTCAACCGGGCATGGACCCGTGTACTGAAAGCCTTGAGCAACTTCGCCATTGGCACGCAATGACTCTCCTCCGATTCGAACAACCGCATTGCCGGCGGCCGCGGCATTAGCCGTTGGCTCCTGGCTGCTGTCCGCGGCATTGTCCGTTGGTGCCTGGCTGGTGTCCGCGGCGCTGGCCGTTGGTGCTTGGCTGCTGTCCGCAGCATTGTCCGTTGGCGCCTGGCTGGTGTCCGCGGCATTGCCCGCTGACCCCTGGCTGCTGCCGGCGGCGTTGGCAGCTGGCCCCTGATTGCTGCCTCCGGTGAGGTTGAGTGGGGGTGTATGCATGGTTCCGCCAGCGTTAGCGCCGGCGGCATTGGCCGCTGGCCCCTGATTGCTGCCCGCGGCGTTGGCCGTTGGACCCAGGCTGGTGCCTCCGGTGAGGTTGGGTGGGGGTGTATGCGTAGTGCCGCCAGCGTTAGCGCCCGCGGCATTGGCAGCGGGCCCCGGCCCCTGGCTGCTGCCCGCGGCATTGGCCGCTGGCCCCTGGCTGCTGCCCGCAGCGTTGCCCGTTTGCTCCTGGCTGCCGCCGCCGGTGAGGTTGCGTGGGACTGGATGCGTGATTCCGCCATCAGTGGCGCCCGCGGCATGGCTGATGCTGCCTTTGGTGATGTCGATTGGGTGTGTTTGCGTGATTCCACCGTTGTTAGCGCCCGCGGCAGTGGCCGTTGACCCATGGCTGCTGCCTCGGGAGGTAGTGGCCGTTAGCCTATGCGTGGCGGACCCGCTGGTGGCTGGTCCGTGCAGTACACCACTACCTCCGGCCGGCTTTGGGACTGCCTTGGAAGGAGTGACGGGTTTGGGAGCTGGCTGAGTCGAAGCGACTGCGCTTCCCGCGCCGCTCAACCCCACAAGCACGGCAAGAATCGCCGTTGCGGAGCAAGCTCGAATGGCCCTGCAGAGAAGTTTCGTAGTCATCGTGTCCTCTTTTCCCATTCAGTCTCTTGGTCCCGCGCTGCACCTCCTGTGCGCGAATCTGGATGCGCGAACTTCTATTTGACATTGGCGACTTTTCGTTCGAAAGGTCACCTTCATCCCCTTGTAGTTCAGGATCTCCGCTTTGCCTCCCGGCTCGGGCGCGACTATAGCACCGTTTGATTCCACTCGCAATCTTTTTCCATCCTCTCCCTGTAACCACCACGCACACGTGTGCAGCTGTCCATTCTTCGCAACTTGGCCTATCAGGGGAATCCTTGGCGTCGTGGGGATTTAATGTTCGAAATCCTGACTCTGGGTGTAGGGTCAGCAAGCCGGAACTTGGTTCAAATGTCAGTAAATCCCCATATCACTCAGTGAGCGGCCCTTGGGGTCGTAGACGTGGCCCACCTTTTCGAGTTGCGGTCGGTTGTAGCTAACTCGGAAGTGACGGCGCTCAGGCTGGAGCACATAAAGCCGGCAAGACCCACCAGGACGCGAGGTGTCCAGCCATCCGCCGGATCATCAACTTCTGATGGCCCAGTTGCTAGGCCCCTGCTTGCTTCTCGGCGAGATCTCCGATAAGCGGCACCTTGAAACGTTTACCGTTAAAGGCGTTGATCATCACAATGAGCCAGAGGATGAAGAACAAGAGACCCACCACCGGCCACAGAAATAGATTGATCAGACCGAGGAAAGGCAGCCTGCCGATAATGCCGAGAACGATATCGACGGCAATCCAGGCAATGCTCAGGAAGATAGACTGCCAGGAGTGGAAGCGCACGAAGGAGTTCTTGTTGAAGGGTTCAATGATAAGGAAGATGATCGCCGGGATGAACGTGATGTAGGCAAGTCCGCCGGCAGCGTTGTCAGAGAGGCCAGACTGGTTCGGTTCAGACACGGAAGCTCCTTTCAGTGTCGAGAGTGCACTGCTGGATCGGGTGCTCCACGCGCAGACCCAGGGGAGCAGAAGTGAGAAGTCGCGGTCGCGAATGAGCAGAAAGAGCGTGAATCTCGAACGAGTTAAGGAGAGTCCGAATGAGTGTAAATGTCAAGCGGGATTTCAAGGAATTCCAGTCAATTGAGGTCACGTGCCGGCACGGGATCGCTCGGCTTTCCGGCCGCAGAAGTAACTTTGGGCTTTCAAAACCGCTCAGGAAAAGCGCAATTCGAGCGAAGCGAGAGACCTATTTCCGATCAGGAACGGCTGCGAATATCGGCTTGAACAAACGAAACCGGATCAATCTGGCGTGGAAAGACAACCGCCTCGCATCGACTGCGTGACTTCGATTCGAGCATTTTTGAGCGAATCGACGGCATTTCCGGTTGGATAGTATTCCATGGCAATGAACTTATCGTAGCGAAGTTCCACAAGTTTGCGATAAATAGTCGCGTAGTTTATCTCGCCTGTACCGGGTTCGCGCCGCCCCGGGACATCTGCGATGTGCACAAGCCCGACTTGATCGATGTGATTGACGAGTTTCTCAATCAGATTACCGAACCCGCGCTGCTCATGATAGAAGTCATAAAGGACCTTCACATTCGGCCTGCTAACCTGCCTGACGATCTCGAATGCGTCGGTCACCGTCTGCAGAAAGATCGTGGGATTTTCAAGCGCATCAATCGGTTCAATTACGATCTCAATACGATCATTCGCGGCGAGATCTGCAGCGCGCTTAAGATTCTCGACTGAGGTCTGTGTTTGCGCAGCGGGGCTCACTTCCAGCACACGCTTGCCGGATAGGAGAATGATCTGTGGACATGCGAGCCGCTTCGCCGCTTCAAGCTGATCCTTCAATTGCGACAGAAAGTTCTCCGTATCGGAAGCAGTCGAAAAGCCGGCCCGCACACCGCTCATGGAATCGATAACTAGCCCCAAGGAATGGATACGGCTCATAATCCGCTGAGTATCTTCCGCGGTCCACTTCTGAAACTCTCCTACAAGCTGAACTCCGTTGTATCCCGCCTCCGCGGCGATTTCGACGCAACGCTCGAAAGGAAACTGCTTCTCGAGCGCCCACAGCATGACCGAAAACCGGAACCCGGTTGTATTGGCGGCTGCGTGAAGCGCATCGGTGAGCAGCGGTTGCGCAATTGTTGCCCCCGCGGCCAGCTGAAAAAATCTGCGACGATTCATAACCATCCCTCTGCTTTCTCGCCCGTAACTGTTCTCCAGGATCAGCTAATCGCTGATCTCACGTGAGGAAATCTTCAGAGTTGCGGTTGTCAATCCGAAGGCGGCAGCCTCAACAACGATCGGCCCAGCTTTGTCCGTGGAGCGAACCAACGCGGTGGCAATCCCCGCAGCGGCTCGCACCGGGTTTGCAGCGCCGTTACGTCCGCCAATCAACTCCCCGTCGCCGCTCACTTTGAAAGTGATTTGGTCGTCCCCATATGGATACGTTGTGCCTCGGTTATCGCAGACGTGCGCATAGATACGCACCCAGTCGGATCCATCGGCGGCCAGATCGCGGCCGCAATCATCCAGAACCAGGCACAACTGCTTCGGAACGCCGGGGGCCTGCAGCTCATGAACCGCAACAACCTCGCCGCCTACGAGCCCCTCTGCCTTCACGTTTCCGATTGCTGTTCCCGGCTTTGCAATGCCTGTGGCAAAAAGCATTGAATGCAATTCACTGAACTGCGAAAGCCGGAAGGTAAACGGCGGATGCGGCAAATGAAATCCAGTGTCGGGCTTCTGTGTCGCAATCTCCTTGCCGTTCTGCGATAAACGCACTTCCTCGCAGTTGCTGAAGATCATAACCGTAACCGGAGATTGAAACGTTGCGAAGTTAGTAATGTACACCATGGGCCCGCTACCGATGTTCATCTCCGTCTTTTTCAGTGGGCGTTGGCTTTGGAACAGGTAGTAGTCAAACTTTGGCAGCCGAAACAGGTCCAGTGGTGAGCCATAAAACGGTTGATGGTGGTATCCGCGATAGTAATCAATCCCTGCCCAGAGATCGGCTCCCGCTGCGCGTGCGGTCCCCGGGGCGGGCGGTGCGTCCAATTTGGCGTAGATTGCATCGAGAGCTTCGAGATGCCGTGCCGACTGGGTTAGCATCGCGACTTCGCCCCATTCCCTCGCCACGCGCACGCTTCCCTGCTGATCTGTCCAGTTATCCACTTGATCGCCCCACTCGCGAATCCACAAGGGCTTGGTCCCGTTGTTTCGCGAGTACTCCACATCCCAACCATTAAAGCCTGCTACCGGTTTCCACACACGGTCACCAGCGGCATAGCAACCTTCGACTGGGAACTCCTCGTGAACGATGCGGTAAAGATCCGCCGCCACAAGACTGTTGTCTGACTCGTTGAGTTGGGCTTCCCACAACAACACACAGGCATGATTGCGATCGCGGCGTATCATCTCGCGTGCGTTCTGGCAAACTCGTTTTCGGAACAACTCGTCTCCCATGAACTGCCAGCCCGGATTGGAAACGATGGCCAGAATGCCAAGCTCGTCGCACGCATCCATGAAGGTCGGGTCCTGGGGGTAATGGCAGCGATAGGAAGTGAAACCCGCCTCACGCAGCTTGACCGCATCGCGGTGATGCGCAGAGGCCGGCAGCGCGCAGCCAACATAAGGATGGTCCTGATGACGGTTGGCGCCGAGAGAGAAGAAATACTCTCCGTTGATCTTGAGTCCTTCGTCTTTATCGATGCGAAAGGTTCGGATGCCTATGCGCGCGTACTGGTCGTCGATGATTTTGGCATCCACGCCGCTCTCTTCGAGAACCGCAGTGTGCAGCAAGTAAAGATAGGGGCGCTCCGGATGCCATAATTGCGGCATTCGCACTTCTACGCGCTGAGTCAGCGACTTCGATGTGTTTGGATCAACCTCGAGCCCGCTTTCCGTGGTTGCAACTAAGTCACCGTCGGCGCTGAACAACTCCTGGCGCACCCGTGCGCGGCGCCGATTGGCCGAGGCGTTTTCCACGTCTGTCTGTACTTGAACGGTCGCGCTGTCCGCAGAGACTTCTGGAAAAGTGACAAATGTGCCCCCGCCGGCAGTCTTGTCCGACAGGATTGGGTCGCTGATGTGCAGATTGTCCAGCACGTCAAGCGTGACGCTACGGTAAAGACCGCCGAAATAAACAAAATCAAGGTTGCCCTGCGGTTTGCCTGGCGGCACTTCAGGATTGTCCGAGTTGTCCAGGCGTACGGTGATTCTATTCGATGGATGCTCGCCAAATTGCACATGTTTTGAAATGTCCACAGTAAACGGAAGATAGCCGCAATAATGGGTTACTAAGTACTTGCCGTTCAGCCACAAATCAGCAACCTGCATCGCGCCTTGAAACACTAAGTGCACGGTTCGCCCACGCCAATTCGTCGGCGCGCTGAAGTGTTTTTGATACCAGCATATTCCCCGATAATTGCGTCCGCCGCTTGCATCGAATGGTTCAAGGCGCACAGTGTGAGGCAAATCGACGCGCTCCCAGGCATCATCGTCCCAAACGGCGATGTCCGTGCCTCTTTGTACCTGGGAGGAAAGGCGCTGCAAGTTGGCAGGCGCGTCATCGGGCCGGATGAAATTCCAGTCCCGATTAAAGCTCAACTGCAGGCGTGCTTCGGGCTTGCGTGGCCATGCAGCCGATTTGATTCTCTTCGGGCCCGCGGTCTGAGCGGCTACGCTTTCCCGCCCGAGGAAATTTCCAAACGTTAGTCCCGCTGCAGTAATGGCGCTGGACTCTAGAAAACCTCTTCGTGAAATCGTCATCTACTTCCCTGTCCCGTTCAAACTCCAATGTCACAGATGAGAGCGTCTTGTCTGTCAAAGGCTATTGAATCGCTGCCGGCAACATTTACTGTGAACGTGGCTGGGTCGCAGAATCAGCGATTGCGAAGGAATACAATGAGTACCTTCGTCGGTAGAACATTGCCAGCCCGGCGCATTGAGAATGAAGCGCACACTTGGCATAAGTTAATATAGGCGCTTCAATGCGAAGGGGAATCAGCCAAAAGTCTGATTCGAGGCATTCTCCATGGAAGTGTGGAGCAAGCCAAGGAACAAACGCGAGCTTCCGGCAGCGATCTGGATCTCAATCTCTCAGGAATCGCCTGAGCTGGGAACCTGCCCGAGCCCACATGGTTCTCATTTCTTCGCACGAATGTCGCTGAGTTGGGGAGCTCGCGAAGAATTCGTGCCGCGGTATGGTTTCCGTTCGAAGTAAAGCTGCTGGCGCAACCTCATATCGGCAGCAAGCACTTTGTTGCCGCGCGAGTTCGCAACGGTGATGGCTCGCGAAATCTGGGCTGAGGCGCGATCAAACTCCCCGGATTCCGCATAAGCCGCAGCGAGCACATCGAGCAAATCAGGATCTTCGCCCGGACTCATCGCAATCGCCGTCTTCGCCAGACTGAGTGCCTGCGTGCCGTTGCGCACCGATGCATCGGGTGCAGTTGCCATCAGCCACGCGGCGCCTGCTATTGCGCTCACCCGGTTGCTGTCGAGCGCCATTGCCTGTTTCCAGTGATTCAGCGCCTCTTGCCAGTTGCCAAGCGCTTGATAGGCGCTGGCCAGCGCCTCTTGGGTCCCGGCAAAACGCGGCTTGAGTTCGGCTGCCCTATTCAATTCGGAAATTGCATCTTCCGGATGCCCCTGGTCGAGCAGGAATTTACCCAAAACAACGTGGCTTTCAACCCACATCGGGTTAATGCGGATGGAGTTGCGGAGATGTTCAAAGCCTTCCTGGGTGTGACCATCTATATATAGAGAGACTCCGAGACCGTTTTCTACCTTGGCGTTTTCCGAATCCAATGACTCTGCTTTTTGCCAAACAGCCAGAGCATCGGCGTTTTTCCCATCGTCCTCGAGGTGTGTAGCCTGATCGATGAGCTTATAGACTTCAACCGCCGGCACCTGGATGTCGTCGATCTCCTCGCCCGAGATATTCACAAACTCGGGGATGTTTACCGCGCGGTTTGACGCCGTTGCATTATCGATCAGAATCGCAGGGCTCGAATCTCCATTGGCATCGATGTGCGTGAGGTACATCTGCGTGTAAGGCGAGCGCGCCTTGGAGGAGAACACCAGCCATCGGCCGTTGGGCGAAAAACTATGCCAGGAGTTCATCAGCGGTGTGTTTGCCCGAAGCCGGCGCGCCTCGCCACCTTCAAATGGGACGATATACAGCTGGCTGTCTGGACGCATCAGTTGGCCATTGCGGCACTGGACAAAGACAATCCACTTTCCGTCGGGCGAGACCTTGGGGAAATTGTTGCTCATGCCGTTGTTTGAAGCACCAGCGATGGGCTCGGGCGCGCCGCCGCGCCCATCGTTAAAAGGAATGCGGTACAGGTTGTATTGGACCTGCGTTTCGTTTGGATCATTGGCATGAAGCGCGGGCTTTTGGTCGTCGCGGTATGGGTCGCGAGCCTGGCTTCGCGCAAACACAATCCATTTCCCGTCAGGGCTCCAGACGCCATCCGTCTGCACTGAAGCTGGATCGTCGGCGCCGGGTAGAGGTTGCCGCTGGCCCGTTTCACGGTTGTACCACTCCAGTATTCCTCGCGTGGGATAAAAGACCTGCAAGAAGTGATAGTCCTTGAAATTGGTAATGTAGTAGGTTCGCGGGACATCGAGCGATGGTGGGGCAAACGTGCTCACCACGTAGTGGCCGTCCGGCGAAACCTGCGACATGAAACCCACTCGCGTCAAACCGGGCTGGCCGTCTTTATTCCATTGGATTACATCCTGGTTTCGGATGGTGATGTGGCGCGAGACGGGAACGAGCGCGTAGAGCCCCTTGTCGTTCGCCGGACCATCTACGTCGATGCCCATGCTTTTGCCGTCGAGAGAGAACGAATGGCAGTTGGCGCATGTGGGCATATTGGTGAGCAGCGTCCGGCTTTCCGGCTGCCGAATATCGCGCAGCCGCCACTTGATCAAATGAATCGCCGATGGGGAGAGCGGTTGGACAGTGCCGTTAGCGCCTTCGGAAGGCATCAGGGGGACATCGCGGTAGAAAATAGGTGCGCCCACTGGATCGGGCGAAGTTGTAAAGCGGATGCGCGCCTGGGAAACTTCCGAATTTGCCTTGCTGTAGCCCGTGACCGTTAATGTCGCCGCCGCTCCGGACGAGCGAGATTGAATCGTTTCCCATGTCGCGTCGTCGGGGGTCCAGGCCCAGGATGCAGCCTGCTGGGGAGTCAGCTTGGGCAATTCATTGGTCTCGCTCACACATTCCGGGTCGATCGGTCCGAGGCGCATGCGCTCGCCTTTGGAGACAACGTGGATCGGCGAGGAGTCGCCCGGCAAGGCAATATCGATCGTCCAATAGGAGGCAAGGCCATCGCGCCAAAGAAAAGTTGGCGGAGTGATTCCGGGCGGAAAGATGGATTCATTTTCGGGGTAAACAATGGAGATGGGCCAGAGAGATGCCGTTGCGGATTCGCTTTGCGTTTGACTCAGTACCTCGCGCCCCGTGGGCACGAACAGCATAGCCACAAACAGCAGAGCCAAAATCGCGAATACTATCGCGGCCACGCGTCTTGAAACAGGAGCCGGCCGGCCCATCGAGCAGCCCGTGTTTTGGAAATCATGATCGAGCATGAATTCCCCTTCAGGGCGCCACGCTCGAGCTGTGACGATTTGCCCCTTTCTGAGTTTACAGCGATCTCAATGAGCGCCTCAGCAGAGTGTTTCGCTTCTGGTTCGAGCAAAGCCGCAACCTTCAAAATACGCTTCAGGTTTATCGCCCGCCAGGAGTGGTCTCCGCTCCTTGGGGAGGAAGCAAGCGTTACACGAGACGCGCTTCAAGACCTCCTGTGAATTGAACAACCGCGATAAGCGGAACGAAGGCGTGAATACTTCTTCGCCGTAAAACGACCGCGGGCACGGAAAGCATTTTTGCCTCCCGTGCCCGCGCGCAGAGTAATGGTTAGAAGTCGATCTTCATAGCGGCCTGGCCAATACGAACGGTGTTTCCAGGGCCGCCGAGACCGCCGTGAAACGCGTTGATCTGACCAAAGGTGCTGGTATCGCTCGGGTTCCCATCCGGATTACTCATGATCGCGTGGTTGAACGCGTTGTACATTTCGAAGCGTAGTTGGACTGAGTACTTCTCACGGATCGACCAGACCTTCATCAAGCTCGCATCCGTATTGAATCCCGGAGGACCTTGAATGAGGTTGCGGCCGCTGGTACCGTAGGTGCCGTCGTGGCGAACCGCGAACGCAGCTGGGTTGAAATACTGCTTGGTCCAATTCCCGCGGCCGCCTTGACGTACTTTCAGTGGCACGCCCGGGACACGATCCGCGCGGTCGCCACCGCAAGCTGCGATGCAACCATCGCCCAAGCCCGCCTCGCCATAGGCAGCCGTGTCGTTACCGGCGCTGATGCCGAACGGCGTGCCAGACTGCCATGTCATGATGGGGCTAAGTTCCCACCCTGCGAGCGCTTCGCGCATGAGCAGACTCTGCCCCCTGAACTCCGGACTGCGCAAAACAAAGTTCGTCGTCCAGGTATAGGGAATACTCGCACTTGAAAGGCCACGGCTCCAGTGCAGGTTCCCAGGATTGGTGATCCCGTTCTGGCTGGCGGCGATGTTTGCGGCCGAGGCCACATCGATCGTCTTCTGCCAGGTAAAGCTGGACTGCGCCTGGAGACCATGGGCCATGTGCCGCTGGAAAGTGACTTGCAGTGAGTGATAGTTGGCTGTGGCGCCGCTGTCATACTCCAGGATGGTGCTGTAGGTTGGAGCGTATGGGGCAACGGGTCGTTTGAGTGTGCCGTTGTTGAGATTCGCCAACGACGGGACGGGGCAGTTCGCGTTGTTGAAGGAGGTGCAGTAGCTGTATCCAGCGAAGTTGTCATCCTGCACGTAGCTCTGGTGGTACGACTCGCTGCCCACGTAGGCCACGCGAATCGCCATCGCGTTGCTCAGTTGCTGCTCAACTGACGCGTTCCATGCCTGGGTCATGCCTGCATGGAAACTCCGGCCGAACGAATCCTGCTCGTACACCGGGGTGGGAACCGTGGCGTTCGCTGGAGGCTTATAGCTCGGAGTGGCCCACGGTATCTGTCCGGCGCCGGTGCCGAACGGGTTGCCGTTCGGTGTCCCGAACGTCGAGGTGTTCCATGGTTTTTCGAAGTTCTCGAATCCGGCGATGGTCTGGTTGCTATTGGGAGCGCACGTGGCTTGCGTCCCACCGGTGGAGCAAATCGGCGTGTTGGATGGCGCGTAGGGCGAGTATGCCGGGGCAAACGGCGCCATATCGACTACGTGATTGTAGTCGGAGTAGGGCACCGGCGCGCTGAACATGCCAAATGCCGCGTGGAACGAGGTGTGTGGCAGGTTCTTGGGCTGCCAGGCTAAACCCACACGGGGTTCAACGAAGAACTTGCTGCCGGGACGAAGCGCGGCGTCAACGCCCTTGTCACCTGGATAAACCAGGCCCACTGGCGCGCCAGTATAGATGACGCTCTGCTGGCCGGGCACGAAAGCTGTCCCTCGGCCGCCGACGGAGACGGGTGCGAAGTCGGGATCCCAGCGCAAGCCAAGAGTAAGCGTCAGGCCAGGCCTGAGGCGGAATTCATCGTTGAAGTACGGGTCGATGAGCCATCCCTGGATGTCGGCAAGTTCGCCCGAGCCCTGCTCATAGCCCGACATATAACCCAGCAACCAGTCGGCCGTACCGTTGTTGGTGTAGCCGCCGCCGAAGCCGATAATGGCGTCAGCCGGGTAGTTGCTTGCGTTTTCCACCGCCCTCTGATGAATGACGTCCGCACCTACAGAAAAGGTGTGACGGTGTACGGTTGTGATCAAGGTGTCGGTGACGCCCAATGTTCCCCGAACCTCGTTTGAAGGCTCGGTCCAGCCGCCGTTTGCCCCGCCAAAGTTCGCCCCTTCCATGTAGCAGACTGGCTCGGTGATGGCGATATAACGCGACCAGCACATAGGCTTGCCGCTCTTATCCAACACCGGCGTGCCGTTATGGACGCTCTGTTGGGTCCACATCAGGGTGGCCGCGTTGACGGTATTGGAATTCACGGTCCAGGTGTGCTGCAGGAGCTCGTTGAAGTACCAGCCCTGGATACCGAATGTTTGGTTCCAAGTGTTCAAGTTCAACACCGAGAGGACATTGCCCGGGGTGTCGCCAGCCGGCTGGATCCACTTGTCGATGAACGAGCGCACTGTGAGGCGTTGGCTCTTGGACAAATCGTAGTCAACCCTGGCCGTGTTCTGTTTGAAAGTCTGATTCGCCAGGTTGGCCGATGCGTAGTCCATATTGCCGATGAGGTTCTGGGCTGCGGATGTTGAGGGCGAGGTCCCCGATGCAGGGGCCGTGTGTCCCGGCAGTCCGTCATTGGTCACCTGTACGGCCACCGGATCCAGCGAGCCCGCCAACTGGTTGTACGAGTACACGCCGTTGGTCACCTTGGTAGTGAACGGTCCGTTCAGGACTCCGCAATTGAGCAGTTGGCCCGCCGGCACCTGCGTGCCGACTGCGCCGCACTTGCCGGGGTTGTTTGCCTGGTCGTAGGTCACCAAGCCGCTGAAATCCCCGGCCAGCATCTGCTGGGTCGGCACGGTGGTGTTGTTTGATGTAGACCCCGGGCCTCCGACCACGACAGTGCCTTGGTAGTTGAAGAAGAAGAACAACTTGTCCTTCAGAGCCGGCCCGCCGACATAACCGCCGAACTGGTTTTGCCGGTACGTATCCTGCTGTCGGCTATACCAGTTCTTTGCGTCCAGATCTCCGTTTCGCAGGAATTCGAAGACGCCGCCATGCCAGGTGTTCGAGCCGCTTCTGGTGGCCTCAGAAACGACGCCGCCGCTGGAGAATCCATACGCCGCGCTGAAGTTGTTGGTGATGAGACGAAACTCCGCGATGGCGTCCGGATTTGGCGCGGGCGAGCTGGAGCCCAGGTAGGTATCCATGTTCGACACGCCGTCGAGCATATAGAAGGTGCTGCCGATGCGGCCGCCATTGCCCGATGCCGCTGCCTCGGCGGGGAAAGAGAACCCCGATTGCGCCCAAATGACGCCTGCCTTACTTGCATCGACCATGCCCGGCGCCAGCAGTGCCAGACTGGTGGGGTCGCGGCCGTTCAACGGCAAATCGGACATCGACTGCGTGTTGACCGTCATGCCCAGTTCAGGCGTGGTGGTGTCAATCAGTTCGGTGTTGGCGGTTACGGTCACCGTGGCGCCCGTCTTGGCCACTGCCAAGAGGACATTCTGAGTAGCGTACAGGTTTGCATTGATCACAATACCTGTCTGAATGTACTCAGCGAAGCCGGTGGCCGCGATCGTCAGCGAGTAACGCCCGGGCGAGACCAGCTTGAAAATATAGACTCCCGTGCTATCGGTCTTCGTCCCTTGCGGATAGTTGGTATCGACGTTGGTCAATGTCACGTCGGCAGCAACTACAGCCGCACCCGTTGCATCTGTCACCTGACCGGTCAAACTGCCGTAGGTGCTTTGCGCGTGCGACGCCGTGGCAGAACCAAAGGCGCCAACTAGGACGACAACCATCAACGCCCCAAGGCACTTGCGAATTGCTGATTGCATACCTACCTCCTGAGTTATCTTGCTTTCGTTCATGTGGGTTGATCGCAATAACGTCAACCACCTATGCCAACTCCAGTCGCGGCCGGATCGGATGAAATCGTTTTCAAGCGCTCAATATGAACTTGTACACTTCCAAAACTCCGCCTGTTTTAACGGTTTCGTTCGTGCGACTTTCGTTGCGCCAGGAACAGCCTTCCCTAGGCGTCAGGAAGTCTACCCTATCAATTTGGCGCTAAGCATCCGCCAAAAGTCGGATTGGTTTGCAATTTTCTTTCCCCACCCGAGTGTGCCCGGTTCTTGCCATGCAAGTCCTGTTGGTCCAATCAGTTACATGAACGGTTGACGCGCTGATTTGAAGCGTCTGATCCAACTTCACCAATCCGACTTTAGTTGGATGGCGTTGATTTGGTCTAACCGTATAATCTGCTCGCAAATGTCCGAGTAATCAGCCGAAGGGGGTATGTTGTCTCTGCGCCCTAAATACTTGAGACGGAACCGGTTGGTGGCGTTTCGAACGTCTTTGAATCGAGCCCAGCTCACCTTCGGAACCGCGATGCTCCATTTTGGTGTTCTGGGACTGTTTGCCGGTTTCACTCCATTCGCAGCGATTGCACAATGCACACCCCCATCTGAATTGCGCGGGCAAATTGCCACACATCCGACGGCCGAAAACTACGCGCACCTGGGGACGTGGTTTGCCGATCACAAGCAATTTGAGTGCGCAGCCAAGGCGTTTGCTTCGGCCTCCGCGATGAAGCCATCTTCATCGCCGCTGGCTTATCTGTGGGGTTTGAGTTTATCTTCCGCTGGCAATGACTCTGCCGCGCTGGCCCCGCTTCGAAAGGCGGCAGCGCTGGACCCGAGCGATATACGGCCTCATCTCGTGTCGGCTGCGGCGCTCGACAAGCTGAAACGAACCGCCGATGCCGAAGCGGAATGGCGGAAGGCACTGGCCATCGACCCCAGCTCAACGCCCGCCCTTGACGGTCTTTCCCAGGATTTGATCGACCGGAAGGATTACCCCTCCGTTGTTGCACTTCTCGCCAGGCCCTCGGCCGCCGGCCAGCTCTCGCCCGTACAGTGTGTGAATTTGGGAATCGCGTTCGCCGCCGCTGCAAGACTCGAAGAAGCGGCTCGAGTTTTGCGCGACGGCCTCAATACAGCTCCTGACTCGATCCAGATTGCCAATGAACTTGCCGTGGTTCTCTTGTTGATGGGCAGGGATCGCGAAGCCTTCAGCATCTTCGAGTTGGCCATTCAAAAGCATCCGGACGACCAGGCAACCAAGGTGCTGTATCTCCACGCCTTGGTCAACAGCCATGCAGAAAAGGCGGCGCCCTATGCCAAACAACTTCTCATCGAATACCCTCAGCAATGGGAAGTTCTTTACCTGAATGGTGTGCTGGTTGAGCGGGACGGAGATTATCGGCAGGCAAAAGATTATCTGCAACAATCGGTTTCCATTAATCCCGATATCGGGCAGAGCCGCACTGCGCTGGGCAACGTCCTCGCCCGACTCGGCGATCCGGGCGGCGCAAAGGAGCAACTCGAAAAAGGCATTGCGCTCGGCGACGATTCTCCTGAAGTGGAATACTCTCTGGCCAACGTTCTTCGTGGTCTTGGCGAAACCGATGCCGCCACGCGAGCATTGCGCCGGTACCAGGAAATGAAAAGTTCGCAATCCGGCAAGGCACAGGCCGCCGGCAAAGCGGAGTCCGGCGATCAGTCGATGGCCACTGGCGATTTCGCCCAGGCCGCTGCCACCTATCGCGATGCGCTGACCTCGGATCCCGACGAGGCGATTCTGCACTACAAACTCTCCCGGGCTCTGGGGAAGATGAATGACGTCGCCGGCGAAACATCCGAACTCGAACGAACCATCGCGCTCGATCCCAAGCTCGCCGAGGCCCAAAATCAGATGGGCTACCTCGCCGCGCACAATGGCGACTTGGAGCGCGCGGAGACGTATTTCCGGGCGGCGACGCAGGCGGAGCCTTCCTATATTGGCGCATGGATCAATCTCGCGGCCGCACTTGCCGGTGAACAACGGTGGGCTGACGCCAGGAAGGCCCTGGACCACGCATTGCAGATCGATCCCGAAAATGTGCAAGCACGTCAGCTGAGTCAAGAATTCTCCGAGGCGCATCCGGCCCCATGATGGATTCGATGCTACCGAACCCTCGATTTTTGTTGCAGAACGGTTGGTCGCGACGGCGTCTGCTCAAAGCGGCCGCGTCGATCTTGGCCTCCGCATCGCTTCCACTCGACAAACTTGTGCTTGCATCCAAGTCAGATGCGGGGTCACAACGGCCGTTCTCGAATTTCGTGGATGTTTCGCAATCCGCGGGTCTCACCAAAGTGATGTTTTACGGTGCTGGAACTCATGCCACCTATCTAACCGAAATCATGGGTGGTGGTTGCGCCTTTTTCGACTACGATAACGACGGCTGGATGGACGTTTTCGTCCTCGGAGGCCGCCTCCTCGATAGCATTCCTCCCGGCGCCAGCAACCGGCTCTACCACAACAATCGCGATGGTACTTTTTCCGACGTGACGGAAAAGGCAGGCCTGCTCGACGCTGGATGGGCAGTGGGAGTCTGCGTGGGTGACTACAACAACGACGGTTACGAAGACCTGTTCGTGACTTACTTCGGCCAAAACCGGCTCTACCGAAACAATGGCGACGGCACATTTACCGATGCAACGCAGCATGCCGGCTTGAGCTCGCCAACAACGCGCTTCGGATCGGGTTGTGCGTTCGTAGACTACAACCGGGATGGCTGGCTTGACCTGTTCATCTCCAACTACGCCGATGTGGATTTGGCCAAGATGCCGACGCCATCGCTCGAACGCCCCAACTGCAACTATGAAGGCGTGCCGGTGAATTGCGGTCCGAGAGGGTTGCCGTATCCCACACATCTGCTCTACCGCAACAACGGTGACGGCACATTCACCGATGTTTCGAAGCAATCCGGTGTTTCGGCGTCGCACGAATGTTATGGATTGACCGCCGCAGTCTTCGACATCGACGAAGACGGTTGGCCCGATATCCTTGTGGCCTGCGACTCCACGCCCAGCCTTGCGTTGATGAATAACCATGACGGCACCTTTCGCGAAGAAGCCCTGATGCGTGGCCTGGCCTTAAGCGGCGACGGCGAGGAAATGGCGGGAATGGGCGTAGGCGTTGGCGATTACGACTGCGATGGCCATCTTGACGTCCTCCGCACCCACTATATGAACCAGGCCATGGGCCTTTACCATAACCTCGGTAACGGCGAGTTCGACGATGTCACTGCGCAAGCCGGGCTCATCCGCGAGCGACGCTTTGTATGCTGGGGCGCGGGCCTGTTCGACTTCGACAATGACGGCAACCCTGACATCTTTGTAGTTACGGGACAAGTCTACCCTGAGCTTGAAACAGTTCTTCCCAAGTACCCGCGCAAGGGCCCTCGAATTGTCTTCCGTAACCGGGGAAACGGAACCTTTGAAGAAATACCCGATGGCTCGCAGCCCGCGCTTGATCAGCGCCACGTGAGTCGGGGTTGCGCGTTCGGCGACTTCGACAACGACGGCGACCTCGACGTTTTGATCATGAATCAGAATGAACCGCCGACGCTGCTTCGCAACGATGCGCCGGCAGACAATCATTGGATCAAGATTCGGCTGCGTGGCAGCAAAAGCAACCGCAGTGCGATCGGCGCGCGTGTGGTTGTGCGATGTGGATCGCGTGTTCAGGTCCAGGAGGCAATGAGCCAGTCGAGCTACGTCTCCGCAAACGATCCAAGGCTGCACTTTGGACTGGGCTCATTTGAAACCGTCGAGATTGAAGTCCGATGGCCGCTGGGGACGACGCAAGCGTTTAAGGGCGTCGCAACAAATCAACTGATCACTCTGACTGAAGGATCGCCGGAGATCAAAACTGAAAAACTGGTTCCTGCGGCTCTACGGAAATGAGATTCGAGCGGAACGTCCCTCGGGAGGAAGCACTACACCGAATTAGAGAGGCAAACCGATGAACGAATTTGCTGAAATCCTGGAAACGCTTGGCCGCGCGCCAATCAAAAAACGTGCTATTACGAATCACGGAGTATTGAAAGAGGCCTATTCGTACGATAAGCCCAGCTCATTCTCCCGCGGGATGAGAATTGATTTGAACGGAGTAACGATTCTTCTCATTTCAGGAACGGCTTCAATCGATGAAGAAGGAAAAAGCGTACACGTTGGTGACTTCCGCGCTCAAATGCGGCGCACCCTCGCCAATATCACGGGCTTGCTGACCAGCGAAGGCTGCACCTGGCATGACGTGGTTCGCACCACATGTTATCTCCGCGATATCGAACGCGATTATGAGCCGTTCAATGAGGAGCGCACCGCGTTTTACAAAGATCTGGGGCTTGACCCCCTGCCGGCGTCGACCGGCATCCAGGCAATCCTTTGCCGTCCCGAGCTACTGGTGGAGATTGAGGCGATCGCTATGTTTCGCACCGGGAGAACCGCAGATCCAGAGTAACGGAGGCTCGCCAATACGCGATGCTGGGTGCATGACCATGAGTGAACCGGCAAAGATCAAGGTAATGGTCGTGGATGACCATCCGATTATGCGCGTCGGCGTGGCGGCGATCATTAACTCCTGCCCGGATATGACGACTGTGGGCGAAGCCGGAAGCGGCGAAAAGGCCATCGAGCTCTTCGAGCGGCATCATCCCGATATCACACTCATGGACCTTCGCCTTCCGGGTATGAGCGGTGTGGAAACGATTCGCAAGATCCGCGGGCGGCATCCGCTGGCGTGCTTCGTGGTGCTCACGACGTACGAAGGGGATGAAGATATTTATCAGGCTTTGGAAAGCGGCGCGCGCGCGTACGTCATCAAGGGAATGCCGCATGAGGTGCTGGTGGACGCATTGCGGCGTGTTCATGCGGGCGGGCAGTTCCTGCCCCAGCCCGTGTCGCGCACACTCGCGTCGCGAACCCCTGACTCACATTTCAGCGCAAGAGAGCGTGAAGTTCTGCAACTGATGGCGCAAGGAGAGAGCAATAAGAGGATCGCCGCCCTGCTCGGCATTACTGAGGCGACCGTAAAGTGCCACGTGAGTGTAATCCTGAAGCGGCTGCAGGTAGAGGATCGCACGCAGGCAGTGTTGGCAGCACTGCAGCGCGGGTTGGCCCACCTGCCGCGCGAGGCGCATTAAGCGCCGGTGGCGACGGTGTTAACGGTGAGGCTTGCCGATGCCAGGCCGGGCGACGTTGCAGTGATCCGAATTGAGCCAGCCGATGCCGTCGATTGCATGATGGCCATGCAAAGGCCGTTGAATGCGCGACGTCGATTGGTCTTGAAATCCTCGTGACTCAAGGGATCGCCGTTGTCTACACCGATGAGTCTCCCTTCGCCTTCCACAGTGAACACGATCTCGTTCATCGCCACCGGGACCATGCGGCCTTGTTCGTCGTGAATCTCTACGGTGACGTGCGTGACATCGCGGCGATCGGCAGAAATGCTGGAGCGATCCGCTGAAAGGGCAATGGCCGCTGGTGCGCCGGCCGTAGCCAGCTCAACAGTGGTCACGACTTCTCCGTTCTTTACTCCCACTGCTTTCAGCACCCCTGGCTCAAAGGGCACATCCCATGTCAGATGCAGGTCCGCGGTAGTGCGCAAAGCCCGCGCGCGCGCTGGATAGTTGCCATAGGTTCCCTCCATCCCCATGCGCGGAAACTCGTAGCCTTTCACACCGAAGGATCTTCCGTTGAGGAAGAGCTCGACGGTATCGCAGTTGGTATAGCAAGTGACAGGGATGATCTGCCCTTTCTTCTCCTCCCAGTTCCAGTGGGGAAAGAGATGAATCATGGGCTTCTGGGTCCACTGGCTCTGATAGAAGTAGAAACCATCCTTCTTGAAACCACAGGTGTCGAGGACGCCGGAAGGCGAAATGCGCATTGGCCAGAAAGACTCGCCGAGGTAATCGATTCCGGTCCACATAAAATCGCCGGCAACATACTCGTAAGTGCTGACGAACTGCCAGAGCTGCTCAATGTCGATGTTGCGATTCTGCTGGAAGAGGAAGCGTCGCACTTCGGCGGGATTATCGGAAGCGAACAGGCTCCGATAGTCGCCACGAATGCCGCCCAGTGCGCCGCTCTCGGTGCCGATGACACGCCGGTCCGGGAAGGCTGCGTGATCGATGCTGTAATATTCTTCGGCGCGGTTGCGCCAGCGATCCGCGTAGTTATAACCGACGATGTCGAGTTCGGCAAGAAACTCCGGCCTCACGGTATTCGAAGGAGGCTCCGAGGCAATGCGATCGCACGCAGCGGTTACAGGACGTGTGGGGTCCTCACGATGGAAAGTGTGCAGCAGCTCGCGGAGAGTTTCAGCGCCGTTGGGCGCAGATTGATCGCCAATCTCGTTGCCCGCGCTCCACAAGACGATTGACGGATGATTGCGGTCGCGTTGGAGAAAGTTGATAAGGTCGCGCTCGTGCCATTCATCGAAGTAGAGGCTATAGCCATAGCGGATTTGCCCTTTTGGAACCCGCCATTCGTCGAAAGCTTCAGCCATGACGAGAAATCCCATACGGTCGCAGAGATCGAGGAACTCCCGAGCGTATGGATTGTGGCTGGTGCGGATGGCATTGCAGCCCATTTCCTTGAGAATTTCCAAACGGCGCTCCCAAACACGAACCGGAACCGCTGCGCCAACGCTACCCGCTTCGTGGTGGATGCACACGCCGTTCAATTTGATCTGCTGGCCGTTCAGCAGAAAGCCGCGACCGGCGTCGAAAACGGCTTCGCGAATGCCGAAGGACGTGTCGTAGACATCGGTCACGTTTTCGGGGTCGCGAAGCGTACTCCGCACCAGGTAGAGATAGGGATTTGCCGGAGACCAGAGGTTGGGGTTCGGGACTGCAATCTGCTGGACGAAGCAAGTGCTGTCGCCGGCCGCAATGGTTTGAGAAGTTTCGAGAGTGGCAACGGTGACGCCGTGTGCGTCAACGATTTCCGTTATTAGTTTGCATTGCGCGGCGACGCCACGGGAATTGGCGACAGTTGTTCTCACTTCAACGGTGGCTTCGTCCGCTCGAATCCGCGGACAGGTCACAAAAGTTCCCCACTGCGAGACGTGAAGTGAGTTGAGTACGTGCAGCCACGTGTGCCGGTAAATGCCGGACCCGGAATACCAGCGACAGTTCGTCTGTTTGGAGTTGTCGACGCGGACAGAAACTACATTTTCCCCGTCGAAATTCAGGTGCTCGGTAAGCTCATAGACAAACGGAATGTAACCGTAGGGCCGGTGGCCAAGATGGTGGCCGTTGATCCAAACGTCGCTGTTCTGGTAGACGCCGTCGAACTCGAGCGCGACCACTTTGCCGCGATAAGCCGCCGGAACGTTGAACTTCTTGCGGTACCAACCGATTCCGGCTGGCATGTAGGCGCCCGGGCCGCCGGAGGAAGCGTGCTCATCAACAGGCCCCTCGATGCTCCAGTCATGAGGCAAATCGAGCGCGCTCCAGTCCGCATCTCTGAAAGTTGGCTGTTCCGCTCCCGATGCATCGTTTCTCAAAAACCTCCACCCGAAATCGAAGCTTTCCGTGATACGCGGCGACGAAGCGCCCGCGGCAAGCGGCGATTCGATTGCTTTCAAATAGGGGGCCGCGGAAAGAATCGCGGCGCTCCAGGCGGCTTGCGCCAACAGCTCGCGCCGGGTGAGGTGTAGCATTGTCCATTCGTTATCATTCGCCACCGAGCTGCCCTCCCATTTGGAACATTCGCGGCAACCGATCCCACGCACAAATTAAGCAGCATCTCGTGCCGCAAATCTTCTTGTTATTGCATTCAAACACGGATCGCTTTCGCCGGAATCCGACTTTTGTAGGATTCCTGGACCTGGGCGAGCGCGTATATTGGCAGCGACCGAACGATCGGGAACTGGCGAGCATTCTTGAACCCTTCCGATGTAAATTATGACTCGCTGGCTACTCTCGGAAAGGATCATCATGCGCTTCAGCTTGGTTGCCATCTTTGCCGCCGTTCTGATTCTCGCGCCGAAACACGCTCCGGCGCAGGGCGCGCCTGGAATGGCCCCATTCGCGCTCGATCACCGCCGGGCCGCGGAATCTCATTCGCCTGTAGACGTTTCGTTTCTTCTTGAAGCGCCCGCGGGAAAGCACGGCTTTATTCGGGTGTTGAACGGCCATCTGGCGACCCGCGACGGCCAGCGAATTCGTCTGTGGGGTGTGAATATTACCGATTGGAGCAAGGGATCGCGGCAAATTCCCTCGAAAGAAGATGCGCCGCTGTGGGCGGCCACGCTGGCGCGGTTTGGCGTGAACTGCGTGCGCTTCCAGTTTCTCGATCTTGAAGCGCCGCGCGGGCTCGTCGCGGCCGGACGCCAGGACACACGCAGCCTGGACGCGGACCAGTTCGATCGCGAGGACTCTTTCATTGCGGAATTGGAGAAGCGCGGAATCTACATCGACTTTAACCTGCTCGTTGGGCGGCCATTCAAGCCCGGCGACGGCGTGGAGGACGCGAACCAACTCCGCGGAGGCGCGAAAGGAACGTCCCTCTTCGACAAGCGCATGATCGAGTTGCAAAAAGAATACGCCCAGCAATTGCTGGGGCACCGCAACCCCTACACCGGCCTTGAATACACGCAGGATCCCGCAGTCGCCCTCATTGAAATCAACAACGAAAATGCGCTCAACATCGGCTACCGCCCTCCCTCGCCGTTCTACGAGCAGGAGTTGACCGGCATGTACAACCGGTGGCTTGCCGCGCACCGCACGCCGGAGCAGATCGCCGCGCTGCGGCAAATGGCGGGGATCGAAGCAAACCAGGACGAGGTGCCGCTGATGGTCTGGCGAGGACAAGCAGCTTCAGCTCCTCCGGAACGTTTCCTCGCCGAAGCGGAGTTTTACAACGACACGCAGCGCGATTATTTCGCCGGGATGGAAGACTACCTGAAGCACACGCTGCAGTCGAAGTCACTGGTGATTGCGACAGCCGATCACAGCCATTCCGGCAGCGGGTATCCGATTCTGATGGCGACGATGGGGAGCGATGTAATTGACGGCCACACTTACTGGGAGCATCCCGGGGATTATTCGCGCAAGTCGCCGATGGTGGACGATCCCTTCAATTCGATCGTTGTTGAGCTTTCCCGCTCTGCGATCGGCGGCAAGCCTTATACGGTGAGCGAGGTGAACGAGCCGTTTCCCAACGACTACGCGGGCGAAGGCATTCCGATTCTGGCGGCGTATGGAGCAATGCAGGATTGGGACGCGATCATCTGGTATACCTTCGAGCCCAAGCAAGATCCGGCATGGAAGCCGTACGTTGGTGATCCATTCGATATTTCGCTCGACCCACTGAAAATGCCCGAACTGGCGGCCGGAGCGTTGCTGTTTCTCCGCGCTGATGTGGAGAAGGCAAAGCAAACTGTAGATCGCTCCTATACTCGACAGCAGGTGTTCGACAGTATGCTGCTGCCATCCGCCGAGCGCCCGTATTTCACGCCTGGCTTTCCGCTCTGGCTCCCGTTGCAGCATGAGGTGCGGATTTCGTCGTTTGCGGGGCCAACCACGCAGAGAGCTGCCGGGGGCGCGACGCCGAATCCCATTCGCTCCGATACCGGTCAACTGGCGTGGTACCACTCTGCGCCGGAAACAGGTTTGGTAACGGTGGATTCGCCGAGGACACAGGCGCTGATTGGTTTCCTTCGGGCACAGGAGGTGGGCGACGGCAATCTCGAGGCCGAAGTGGAGAACAAGTTCGGCTCGATTCAGCTCAGTTCTCTCGATGCCGAGCCGATCTCACGGTCATCGCGGATGTTGCTCATTGCAGGGGGACGCGTAGAGAACACCGGCCAGCGCTGGAACTCGGCTGGGACCGATGTAACGAATTGGGGAGATTCGCCCACGCTTATCGAACCGGTTGTGGGCACACTGGTCCTGAAGCACCTGGAGCCTGCGCGCGCGATTCAATTGCAGGCGATCGACGGATCGGGCCAGCCCATTGGTTCACCGGTCTCGGCCACCAGGGCCGGCGGCAATTGGAAAATTCCACTGGGAAGAACCGTAACAACATGGTACGAACTGACCGTAAGCAGGTGAATCGCGCAGAGGATCATTCCAAAGCAAGATTCCCGAAGGCCAAATCGAATCCAGCCTTCTCAAAGAAATCGTGGCCAGGCTCTAACGCAGTGCGAATAAGATGGTCAGGTTTAAGCCCACCATCAAGACAGCCGAGACGGGGATCACCAACAGGGCCTTCTTCAGGCGCAGCGGGTCACCGCCGGCGATGGCGCCGATGATGCGCGAGCTGACGGCGAGGCCAATCCATCCGCAGGTGATCACAAAGCCGATGGCAGTGCCGGTCATGCGAGGGAAGGCATCGCCGACGATGGCCAGCGTAGTGGGGAAGACAGGCGCCATGGAAAGTCCCGCGAGGAAGACAAGCACAAATGCAGCAACCGGTCGAGTCGTTCGCAGCATCAGGAAAGTCGTAACCGCCATTGCGATAGATGCGGCTAGAGTAACGGTGATTGGCTGTACGCGGATAAGAATGGGCGAGACGCCGATGCGGCCGATGAGCAGGCCGAGCGCAAATCCAAGGGAGAGGATATTGAGAGCGCGCGATTCCGGAACACCTTGGGCGATCAGATGTCGAGGAAGCCAATTCCATATTCCAACTTCGCAGGACACATAGAGGAAAAGGAAAAGACCGAGCATGAAGAGGAGTGGCCGCCCGAGGACGGGGGCCGCATCCGCAAGAACGAAGCGCGCGGCGCTCGTGGGCGATGGCATTTTGGTGACGGCCTGAATCACCAGCGTGACGACAGTAAGTGAGGCGACGGTGTAGCAGAGGCGGACCCAATTCCGCGCAAAGAGATTGGCCGAGAGGAATGGCGTTGCCAGTCCACCGAGGCCGAAGAAGAGGTTGACGAGATTCAGCGCGGTCCCACGGTGCGCCTCGCTTACGTCGCTGACCAGCGCATTTGCGCCAGTCACCACGATACCTCCGCCGACGCCGAGCAAAAACAAGAGGACCAGGATGCTGCGGAAACCTTGCGAGCGCGGAAGGGCGTAAAGCGCGATGGCGATGAAGGCCAGGCCAAGAATGATTCCGATCTTCTTGCCTTCGCTATCCAGCAACGGACCCACGCCGACCGAGGCGATGATAAGCCCCAGCGCCTGCGCAAACGCGATTGTGCCATTCTGGGTTGGGGTGAGATGGAAACGGTCGGACAGGTCAGGCAGAATGGTGCCCAGCATGGCGGCAATCATTCCATAGACGAAAATGGCGACGATGGCAGCGAAAATCAACACAGGCGAGATTCCTTTCAATCGCCGCTTGAGAAAGCGGAGACATCGATCCAGCAGCAATGGTATCCGATGCCCGGACCCCGCGGCGTTTGCGAGGATCTATTCTGTCCGGCGCTCGCCCCGGCCATGTGCTCGCGTTGGCTCTTTGCACCCTCTCAGTTTGCCACAGCGCAATTTATAAATCGCGGATAAAACAGGTGCCGCCGGCGGTCGGCCACATTTAGAAAGCGAGCCGGTCCGTCGAGCGTATACTGGCTTGTCTTTTCATTTCGAGTGAATCTTCTGAGTTATTTCCAACGGCCGCAAGCAGACCCATTCACAGGATCCTTCACTGGAGGCAAAATGAAAACGTTATCTCGTCGCGATCTGTTGAAGACCAGCCTGCTGGCGCCGGCCGTAGCGGCGGCGGCCCAGGGAATGACCCCGATTGGCGCCGCGCTGCAAATCTCCGGTGAAGAATCCGGCCCGCTACCCACTGGCCCTCGACCCGAATTCCCAACTACCGGCGATGGACGCGAGCGCCTCCTGCTCGATTTCGACTGGCGCTTCCACTTCGGAGATGCCAACGACCCTGGCAAAGACTTCGGGTTCGGGAGTGGACGAACAGGCAACTTTCAGAAGACGGGAAGCTTTCTTCCTGCCGGCTCGATTGCATTCGATGACAGCGATTGGCGGGCCCTGGATCTGCCCCACGATTGGGCCGTGGAGCTGCCTTTCGAAAACGATCCCTCGCTCGCCAGCAAAGGGTTCTACCCGCTGGGAAGAAACTATCCTGCGACCAGCGTCGGTTGGTATCGCCGCGTCTTCGAGCTTTCCTCAGCGGACGCCAACAAACGGATCACGCTTGAATTCGATGGCGCCTACCGCGAGACGATGGTGGTCTTCAACGGCTTTTATATCGGCAGGCACAGCGGCGGATACGACCCGTTCAGCTTCGATGTCACCGACTTTGTAACTGCCGGCGGGAGAAACGTTTTGCTGGTGCGCGTGGACGCCACTTCGAGCGATGGGTGGTTTTATGAAGGAGCAGGGATTTACCGGCACGTCTGGCTGGTGAAGACGAACCCGGTTCACGTGAAGCGATGGGGCACGTTCGTGTCCGCCGAGATACGGCCTGGCGCAGCTACGCTGACCATCCGCACTGAAGTGGAGAATCATGGCCAGAGTGCACAGACTGCGCGGATTGTCTCCACGATTCTGGATCCGTCCGGCAAGGAAGTGGCGAAGTCGGCGGCGGCGCAGGTTTCCGTCCTGGAAGGCGGAGAGCAGACGTTTGAGCAGAAGTTAGATGTAAGTCGGCCGCTGCTTTGGTCACTGGAAGAGAGGAACCTCTACACGCTGGTGACGGAAGTGCGAGCGGGCGGGGAGATCGTCGATCGGTACGAAACACCCTTCGGCATTCGCTCTTTGAAGTTCGATGCGGAGAATGGCTTCTTTCTGAATGGCAAATCGGTGAAGTTGAAAGGAACCTGCAATCACCAGGATCACGCAGGCGTCGGTGCGGCGCTGCCTGACGCAGTGCAGTACTACCGAGTTAGTAAGCTTCAGGAAATGGGTTGTAACTCGTTGCGCACTTCGCATAACCCTCCCACGGCGGAACTGCTCGACGCATGTGACGAGCTGGGGATGCTGGTGTTCGATGAGACGCGCATGATGTCTTCGAACCCGGAAGGGCTCAGCCAGTTTGAAGACCTTGTGCGTCGCGACCGCAATCATCCCAGCGTCTTCATGTGGTCGATGGGGAATGAAGAGGGCCAGGCGAATACAGACGTGGGTTTGCACATTCTGACTGCGATGAAGGGCGTCGCGACAGAATTCGATGGCTCGCGCCCAGTGTCAATTGCTCCCATTCGGGCCATTGGTGTCGGAGGCCTGGTCGAGTGCGATGTGATGGGCTACAACTACATGGACCCGGGCGCTGAGGCTTATCACAAATCGCATCCCGGCAAGCCGGTCATCGGCACGGAAACCGTCAGCGCAGTGGGCACGCGGGGCATCTACATTACTGACTTCGAAAAGGGCTACGTGGGTTCGTATGATCCGTACACAACTACGGGCCGCGCTTCGGCGGAAGGATGGTGGAGGTTCTGCAATGCGCGGCCCTGGCTCTCCGGCGGATTTGTGTGGACGGGGTTCGACTACCGCGGTGAACCTTCGCCGAACGGGTGGCCTAACATCAGTTCGCAGTACGGGATTATCGATACCTGCGGCTTCCCCAAGGACACGTTCTACTACTACCAATCCTGGTGGACATCGCAGCCGGTTCTGCACGTCTTTCCGCATTGGAACTGGCCGGGGATGGAAGGGAAGGAGATTGCGGTTTGGGTTTATTCGAACCTGGACAAGGTGGAACTGCTGCTCAATGGCGAGAGCCTGGGCGCAAAGGAAATGAAGAAGGATTCACACCTGGCGTGGATCGTGAAATATGCTTCCGGCACAATTGAAGCGCGGGGATTCAAAGACGGCAAGGTGGTGATGACAGCGAAGCGAGAGACTACAGGTCCCGCAGCTAGACTGGTGATGAAAGCGGACCGGCAGGAGGTTTCAAGCGATGGCGAAGATGTGGCCATGTTCGCAGTCGAAGTTCGCGATTCGCATGACCGCGTGGTGCCGATCACGGATAACGTTGTGACGTTCCGGGTTTCCGGAGAGGGAAAACTGATTGGCGTCGGGAATGGCGATCCCACAAGTCAGGAATCCGACAAGGGCACATCGAGAAAGGCCTTTTCCGGCTCCTGTTTGGCTCTCGTGCAATCGACGAAGACGGCTGGGCGGATCACTGTGGAGGCGACTTCCCCTGGACTCGCTCCGGCCAGTGTAATGGTTGCGGCGAAAGCTGTGTCGCTCCGCCCACAGGTGGCAGTTTGGAATCGCGAGGCGCCGTCTGGTTCGGGCCTGACCGGTCTGTGGAGACCCACGCCAGGGAGTGGCAGCAGTTCCCTGCCCACGGCCCTGGTGAACAACGGAAACATGCTGTTCACTCTGTTACAGAATGGGGGCAATCTGACGGGGACGGTAGAAGGCGGCGGTGGCGGCGGATTTGGCGGAAACGATGCGTCTACCCCGATTGAGGACGGCAAGGTCAATGGCGATCAAGTCTCCTTCAAGACCGGCAACAGTATGTATTCAGGAACGCTGAAAGGCGACCGGATCGAGTTGCAGCGAACGATGACTGCGGCCACGCCGCCGTCAAACCCCGCACAGGAGCCGCCGAGTTCGCGCCCCGCGATTGGGCCGCCGCCAGACGGGTCCGATCCTTCGAGGAGCCCAAACATGCGTCCGCCGGCAAGTATCCTAGTGATTCTGCGTCGGGTTCAGCGGTAGAAAGCGCCAATGCAAATTGCCGGCAATCGGTACTCCCTCTGGGCGCCGGAGCCTAAGGGCGCTACTTCGCGAAGGGGAGATAGGTTTGAGTGGATCGGTTGCCCTGCTTTAACAGAGTGGATCTCGCTCCGGTGTGACATGGAGGCTGGATGAAGGCGCTGTTACTTTCCGGGTATAAACATCTCGACATTGTAGACATGCCCACACCGCAGCCGGCCGAGGACGAGTTACTGATACGAATCCAAGCCTGCGGGATTTGCGGAAGCGACGTGCATGGATACGACGGCAGCACCGGCAGGCGGATTCCTCCCATCGTTATGGGGCATGAGGCCGCTGGGATTGTTGAATCCGCCGGCAGCGCCGTGGGGAACTTTCGCGCTGGAGATCGCGTAACATTCGATTCGACGGTATACTGCGGCAAGTGCTTTTACTGCCTGCGCGGCCAGATCAATCTCTGCGAGAATCGCGAAGTAATTGGGGTTTCAACCACGGGTTTTCGGCGGATGGGTGCGTTTGCGGAATTTGTTACTGTACCCGCACGGATCGCCTGCCATTTGCCGGAAAGCATGCCCTATGCGCACGCGGCAATGATCGAAGCGGTCTCTGTTGCCGTTCATGCTGTGTCGCTTTCACCGATAGCGCAGGACGATACAGTGGTCGTGGTGGGCGCAGGCATGATCGGCCTTCTTACTCTTCAGGCGGTGCGTGCGGCCGGAGCGGGAAGAGTGTTTGTCCTCGACTTGGATGATTCCCGGCTGGAAATCGCGCGAAGCCTGGGCGCGACACAGACATTCAACTCTCGAAGCGCCGATGTTATCCCTCAAATTCTCGACCTGACATCGGGCCGCGGTGCGGACGTCGCGATGGAGTGCGTGGGGAGTACCGTTCCGGTCAAGCTCGCCCTGGACAGCGTCAGGAAGGGCGGTAGCGTGACACTGATTGGAAATGTCGCACCCACCGTCGAACTCGGTCTGCAATCGACGGTGACACGACAGATTCGCCTGCAGGGATCATGCGCATCTTCAGGGGAGTATCCCGCTTGTATCTCCCTGATGTCGCGTGGAGCCATTCGCGTCGAACCGCTGATCTCCGCTGTAGCCCCGCTTGAGGATGGAGCTTCGTGGTTTCATCGTTTGTACGAGCGCGAACCAGGCCTGCTCAAGGTTGTACTTGAGCCGTGGAGACATACTTTTGAGGGTGTAACTCATGACAAATTCGCTGTTTGACTTAGCCGGCAAGGTCGCGCTCGTAACTGGTACCAGCCGGGGCCTTGGGCAATACTTTGCTCGAGCACTTGCGCGCGCCGGCGCCGACTTAGCTATAACCAGCCGGGACAAGAGTGCGCTGTCCGGGTTTGCCAATGAAATTGCCGGCCTCGGACGGCGTGCTTTCTGCGCGGAACTGGATGTGCGCGACCACGCCAGCATCCAGCAAGCGATCGCCTCGATTGAGGAACATTTCGGCAAGATTGACATCCTCGTTAATAATGCCGGTTGCAATATTCGCAAGCCCGCGCTTGAAGTCAGTTGGGACGACTGGAACGCGATACTTGACACAAATCTGCGCGGCTCATTCTTTGTTGCCCAAGCGGTTGCGCGAGGCATGATCCAACGAGGTTACGGCCGCATTATCAATATAGGATCGGTCACCAGCGTGCTAGGATACGCGGGGCTTGGACCCTACTGCGCAAGCCGCGGCGGGATAAGGCAACTTACAATGAGTCTTGCCGACGAGTGGGGCAGTCGCGGAATCACCGTGAATTGTCTCGCGCCAGGCTGGTTCAAAACCGAGCAGAATCGCGTTTTATATGAAAATGCGGCATGGGTCGAATATATTTGCGATCGCATTCCGGTGAAGCGGCCCGGCCGGCCTGACGATCTTGATGGAGCCATTGTTTTTCTCGCCTCGGAGTCAAGCCGGTACATCACGGGACAGACACTTCTGGTGGACGGAGGCATTTCCACCGGAGCCACCAAGGCAACCATCTAGGTTTCCGATCTCATAGAGTTATCCCTCACAGAGGCGGATGCGAGAACGCGAAAACTCCGGTCTTATGAAATCCCCTCCCGTTCCATCGCAGGACTCCCTCATTGTTTGACCATTTCTCGAAGTTTCTTCTGATCGGCCCAGGGTTTTTGAACCAAATGGGGTGATGGTCTTCGATTGTCAATCCGAACTTCTAACTCTTGCCGCGAAGAGCGCGTGGTGGGCGAGAATGAACAGCGTGCGACGGTCGGCGCCGCCGAAGACTATATCGATCGGACGCTCAGGCACATCGATCTGGCCGATCAATTTCCCCGCTGGGTCGTAGACAAAGATCTGCCCGTTGGCGACAAACACATTGCCTTTGCCATCGACAGCGACGCTCTCTCCGCCGCGCTCTGCAAAGGGCTGGAGATCGCTCAGCGTGCCATCGGCAGCGACCCGCGCGCGATAAGTACGGTCTTCCGATGAGCTGCTGACGTAAACCCGCTGACCGGGAAGAGCACCGATGAAACCGTAAGTGTCAAGATTGTCGGAGAAACGCCAGCCGGTAGCGTCCGGCGGGCCCTGCTGAAAGACGCGCCCGGCAGGCAGGAAGACGCTGCCGTCGGGCGAAACATACTCCTTCGCCTTGAGGGTCGACACATCACGGGCGAACATTTCAGCGAGTGTCGTATAAGTGAACGTGTTGAAGTCGAGTTGGTTCCGGAATTCTCCGTTGTTCCAGTAATTGACCGGCAGAATCAGCGCCGCTCCCGGATGCGGCGCCGCCGGTTGCGGCGCGAGCACCGTGATCCGATCATCCGGCAATCCAGGGCGGAAAGAGTAGACGGTCCCTTCCGGGCCGCCGGAAGAGACCACCAGCAGGTCGCCCGCCTTGTCAAAAGCAAGATTGACCGGGTCCAGAGGATTGTCCCGTTCAATGGTTAACCCCTCAGTGGACGACCAGCCATAGATGTGCTGTTCGTGGCGATCCACGAAATAGAGCTTGCCGGAAGCATCCACCGCGGCGCCGGAGATGGAATAGAAGCCATCTTCCAGTTTTTCGACTTTGGCGCCCGGCGCCAGCACGGCGGAGGCATTGGCGGGTGCGGGCGTGGCCGGATTCTCCGGAATGTCAAGCACAGCGAATTCCCGTTCGCGGACTTCGAGATGGTGAGTGACGTCCTGGATCGCATTCTCGTAGGGGTATTTGCTGGCCCGCAGAAATGTTCCGCAGCCATTTTCATCGCAGATGGGATATCCGCTCTCGGCATTGATATGCACGTTGCGGAAATGGATGTTTCCGGAATGGTAGAGGCGAACCGCGGCAGGAAAGGGCGCGCGGGAGCGCGTCACGCGATAGCCGTGATAATTGGCGACGGTGATGTTCTTCGACCAGTCGAATTCCAGCGACAGAGATTCGGGACTCTCGCCGGCTTCTTCCTCGGTCTGCGGCGCGTCGATGTCCCAATTCTCCACATGGTCAAACTTGATCTCGTTGCGCACATGGTGTTCGTTGGAAAGCTCGTAGACGTGGCCGGGCGTCTTCGTGTCGGAGACATAGAATCCCGCCTGGGCGAAGGTGTCCGGAGTCCAGATGTCCGCGAAGGTGCCGCCGCCGCCATGCGTCACCCAGAGACTGGGATATTGGCCGTCCCAACGCTTGCTGGGATCGGAGTCGGCGGTGTGGCTACTGTTATAGGGACTGAAGCCGGTACCATGGCCGCCCAGAAAACGCACATCGTCAATCAGCGAGCCTTCGCCCGACTCCCACAGCACTCCCACGGCGCGCTGATTGATGCCACCGGTGTAGACTCCGAAGCCGCTGATCATGTTAGAGCCGCCCGCGGGCGCGGAGATCACAGGCCTGGGCGCGCCGACGCCCTGAAACCCCGGCGTCGAATCCTCCAGGTCGAACTGAGTCAGCGTGGGATGCAGCCCGATCAGAATCGTGCCGGGCTTCAAGGCGAGCGTATCGCTGACGCGGTAATGCCCGCTGGGAAAATACAGCACGCGATGCGTATCGATGGCCTTCTGAATCGCAGCAGTGTCGTTGGCCGTTCCGTTTCCCACGACGCCCAGTGTGTGGACGTTCACCCAGTCTTCCGTGGGCGGCAGCGCGGGGATCGCCGGCGGCAGCGGCGCGGGCACCGTGTCCAGCGCCGTGGCATCGTAGCGCATGCCGATGGCGCCAGTCGTTCCCTCACCGGGCACGATGAGCCCATAGTTGAAATTCTCCACCCGGTACATCGCGCCCTTGCCAGAGACCGTCCTTCCGCTTTCGCGGAACAGGGCGAAGGTGGGCACATCCTTGAGCACCGCACTCTCGAAGCCAATCTCGGTAAGAGGACCCTTCTCGTTGCTGATGATGACCGCGGCTTGAGAAACCTGCTCGAAGCGGCAGTCCTTGACCCACAGTTCGTCGGAATAGTGCGGATCGATATCGATGGCGACCGGCACATTGCGAAACGTATCGCGGATGAGCGTAAGGCCCGCCTCGTGCTCGCGCACTGCCGCCTCACGCTGGCCCTCGAAGAACGAATCGATGAGGGTGAACTGCCAGGCTGGCGAAGTCTTGCCGGTCAGAATGCCGTAACGCCCGTCAAAGAAATGAAGATCCTCGGCCTCGTTGCCGACTTCAGTGAGCGCGGCCAGGCCCGAGCCGATGTGGAAATCCATGTGGCTGAGATAGGCGTGCTGGGCAACATGGAAGCGGATGGCGATCGCCGCCGGGTTGCCGTCGCCGATCTCGAAGTCGATGTTGCTCATCGCCGAATAGAACGTGTCTTCATCGGCGTCGGCCACATTGTCATTCGACGGCACACTGCCGGGAGGCGGAAACGGGACGCGTTTACCGGAGCGGAGTATCGCCGCGGGACTTGCACCCGTGAATATAACCATGTCGCCGACGCCTGCCTGAAACCCCGGAGTGTTGTCAGCCAGCAGGAAAACCGGGCGCGAGTTGCCATAGCCGATGAGACGCACCCCTGGCCAGACATAGAGGGTGCGCGTCAGCCGGTAGCGGCCCGAGGGCACAAACACAATCCCCTCGCGGGCGTTGCCTTCCGCTTTGTCCACGGCCGCCTGGATCGCCGCGCTGTCATCGCCGATTCCATCGCCGTGCACGCCGAATTCCTGCGCCGAGAGATACACCGCCTTGGGATCGTCAAGCCGTGTGGTAAAGACAGATACGGCTGAAGCAGAAGTAGAGACGCCAAGCAACAGCATGGCGAATAGCAGGCTCTTTTTCATAGACATGTTCCTTGCAAGTTTCTTTAGTGGCCCTTCGCCAAGCAAGAATCCAGGAAGCCGGCTCCAGCCGGGATTCAACTGGGACGCGGCGCCTGATTGGCCGCTCGGATGAATTCTAAATTCCCGCTGTGACCTGGCCCCGAGAATTCGGCCATGGAAAACTGGAGTTCTCTCGTGGGGAGAAGCTGCAGGATTCATCCGGCGGCACTCCAGAACATGCAAAGGGGTATTCTGATGGAAGCCGTCGAATCAACAGGAATTGTGGTTGAAGCTGTTGCGCCGCACCGGCGCCTGAGACTTACGTCAGTAGGAGGCAAGACATGGCAAAGAATGATTCCGCACAACATGCTTCGGCGCCCGATCGGGCCGGGTTGCGAATGGCTATGATGTGGCGCTTTTTTCTCGCATCCGCCGTGTGCATCTGCACGACTTGCGCCGCAACTGCGCAAACGCCCGACGCCCAGCCGGTGAACCCGGATGCAACACTGGCCGCACGGGCGCTCCTGCACGATTTGGACACAATCTCGGGCCACGCAACGATTGGGGGCCAGCATAACTACCCGAACACTGTCTCCAGCTACTCAGACCGCGTTTACGATTTGACTGGCGAATACCCCGGCCTCTTCGGACAGGACTTCGGCTTCTCGGGCGGAGACGATAAGGACTCCACTCTCGGCCGTCCGTCCATGATTGAGGAAGCGATTCGCCAGTACCGCAATGGCGCCGTAATCGCACTCACATGGCACGCCGTGCGGCCGACGGAAGACGAACCCGTCACCTTTCACGATAGCGTGCAAGGGCACCTGACGGACTGGGAGTGGCGCCAGCTCCTTACGCCCGGTACGGATCTCAATATGCGCTGGCGCCGGCAGGTGGACCGCATCGCGGGCTACCTCAAAGAGTTGCAGGACGCAGGCGTGCCTGTGCTCTTCCGCCCTTACCACGAGATGAACGGCAACTGGTTCTGGTGGGGCGGTCGTCCCGGCCCGGACGGATCGGCGGCACTCTACCGCCTGATCTATGACCGCTACGTGCACGTGCATCATCTCAACAATCTCGTTTGGGTGTGGAACGTGAACAGCCCCAGTGCGAGCGCCGGCCCTGTTGCCGACTACTTTCCTGGCACCGCCTATGCTGACGTACTCTCGATGGATAACTACGGACCGTTCAGCCCGGAGTTCTATGACCAAATGGTGGCGCTTGCCGATCCCCTTCATAAGCCGATCGCCCTGGCCGAGGTCGGAACCATGCCGACGCTCACGACACTCGCAACGCAGCCCCGCTGGACATACTTCATGACGTGGAGCGGTTTTGCAGAAGGTTCAAATAGCCTCGACCAGTTGCAGGCGATCTTTCATGCGCCGAACATTATCAATCGAGGCGATTCACGCCTTTCCGCGCCGCTGGCGGCTCCAACCACGCTCCCGGCGCCGGGAGACGTGGCAGCGGGTGCTGAGGTGCGTGCTCTGCTCGACAAATTAGCTGAAGCAAAGGGAAAGGGAGTTCTTGGTGGACAAAGCGTCGTCGAATCCGCCGCCATCACTTTTCCCGAAGTGCAGGCGGTAGTTGCCGCCACCGGCAAACAACCGGCGATCGTCGAAATCGATCTGACCGGAGCCACGGAGCCGGCAATGCTTCTCGCGCAGGTGCGGGAGGCGACGCGTCAGGGCGAGTTGATCACATTACGCTGGACGCCGCCTCGCCCAACCGACGGCGCCGCTACGGGCGCGCTCACGAGTTTTGAATGGCAGCAGTTGCTTGAACCGGGAACAGACCTGAATCATCGTTGGGCAGCGCAGGCAGACGCTGCAGTCGCGCTGCTGCGCCCGCTCGCCGAGGCGCATCTCGCCGTGTTCTGGAGTCCATATCCGGCACTGAACGGCAACGGCAATTGGTGGTCAGGTCACCCTGGGCCTGAAGGTTCCGAGGAGTTGTACCGAAGGCTCTATGAGCACCTTACCGGCCATGGCAACCTCCACAACCTTGCGTGGGTCTGGGAAGCGGCGCCTCCCAGTTTCGGTCCCGGAGGAAACAGCGGACTGGAAGATTTCTTTCCCGGGCCGTTGTACATTGACGCGATCACGCTGGATGCGGATACGCTTGCGGGACGCCGCTTCCCCCTCGATCGCCTTGTGTCTCAGTTTGCCGGCGGCAAACCCTTCGGTGTTCGCGTCGCCTCAGGCGTACCGGCCGCGGACGTACTTGCAAGAGAGGTGAATTGGCGGTGGATGCTGCTGTCGCCCGCTGCTGTGTCCGGCCCCGCTGCTGTGTCCGGCCCCGCTGCTGTCTCTGGTTCTGACGCGATCAAGGCCTTCTACGCGGATCCGCACGTGCTGGCCGGGCCACAGAAATAATGGTGGGCGGCCCACATTCCAGGTAAATCCATTCATGGCGGCCTCGTGTTCGGCATCGCCTTTTCAGCGCTGTGTCGCTTGAACCGTTCCCTGCTCCCTGCCTTTCTCGCTCCCCCCTTTGTGCAACAGCCGTTTCCGCGTAACTCGCATAGAATCGAACTATGTGCGGAATCGTAGGTTATGTCGGACCAAAGAAGGTCGTCCCAGTCATCATCGAGGGGCTAAGGCGCCTCGAATACCGCGGTTACGACTCAGCGGGAATTGCTGTGGGCCATCCCGGGAGCGACAAGCTCGATCTGCGGCGCGCGGCGGGCAAGCTGTCGAAACTTGAAGACGTCTTGCGCGAGCACCCGCTCGACGGCACGTTTGGCATTGGGCACACCCGCTGGGCCACGCATGGCCGGCCGACGGAGGAGAATGCGCACCCGCACCGCGACTGCACCGGGCGGATTGTTGTGGTGCACAACGGCATTGTCGAGAACTATCTGGAGCTCAAGCGCGAGCTCACGGCGCAGGGCCACAAGTTCGTCACCGAAACCGACACCGAGATCATCGCCCACCTGATCGAACAAGTTCAGAAGGACGCCGAAGCCGCCGGCAATCCCGTTCCGCTCGAAACCGCGGTGCGCACCGCGGTCAAACGGCTCACCGGCGCGTTTGCTCTCGGCGTTTTGTCGTCAGCCGAGCCCGACAAGATCGTCGCGGCGCGCCTCGGCCCGCCGGTCATCATCGGCGTGGGCGAAGGCGAGAACTTTGTCGCCAGCGATGTGCCGGGAATTCTGCACCACACGCGCAACGTCTACTTCCTCGCCGACGGCGACGTGGCGATCCTGACGCCAGCAGGCGTCAAGCTCACTGACTTTGACGGCAACGCCATCGAGCGCGAGCTTACGCGCATCCAGTGGGATCCCATTCAGGCGGAAAAGGGCGGCTACAAGCACTTCATGCTCAAGGAAATCTGGGAGCAGCCGCGCGCCGTCACTGACACCACTCTCGGCCGCGTCTCGCTCGACTCCGGGAAAGTCTTTCTCGGCGAGATGGATATTCACGACGAAGAGCTGGCTCGCGCGGCGGGCATCAGCATTGCCGCTTGCGGAACCAGTTGGCATGCCGGGCTCACCGGCAAATACATGATCGAGCGGCTGGCGCGGCTGCCGGTGGACGTGGACTACGCCAGCGAATACCGCTATCGGGATCCGATCGCCGGGCCGCACACACTTGGGCTCCTCATCACGCAGTCAGGCGAAACCGCCGACACGCTTGCCGCCCAGCGCGAGATGAAGGCCCTGGGCTCGAAGACCGTCGCTATCTGCAACGTGGTCGGCGCGATGGTGGCCCGCGAGGCGCACGGCGCCATCTACACGCACGCCGGCCCGGAGATCGGCGTCGCCTCGACCAAAGCCTTCACCTCGCAGTTGGTCGCGCTGTTCTTGCTCGCGATGAAGTTGGGGCAGTTGCGCGGTCATCTCGATAAGGCGCAGTCCATCGCATTGATTGAAGAGCTCAGCCGACTCCCCGTGAAGATCGAGGAAGCGCTGCGCGGCTGCTCGCCGCAGTGCGAGGCGCTGGCCAAGGAGTTTTCGACGGCGCGGGATTTTCTCTACCTGGGGCGCGGGATTCATTTTCCCATTGCTCTCGAGGGCGCGCTGAAGCTCAAGGAGATTTCCTACATCCACGCGGAGGGGTACCCGGCGGGCGAGATGAAGCACGGACCCAATGCCCTGATCGACGAGACGCTGCCGGTGGTGGTGCTGGCGACGCGCGACGAGCGAGACCCGGCGTCGAAGCTGCGCTATGAGAAGACGCTCTCGAATATCCAGGAGGTGACGGCGCGGAGCGGACGGGTGATCGCGGTGGCGACGGAGGGGGATATGAAGATCGGGGGGCTGGTGGAGCACGTGATCGCGATTCCGCCGGCGCCCGAGCTGCTGTCGCCGCTGATTGAGATTGTGCCGCTGCAACTGCTGGCGTACTACATCGCCGTCCGCCGGGGATGCGACGTAGATCAGCCGCGAAACCTGGCGAAATCAGTGACGGTGGAGTAGGGCGGCTTGATACAATATAACACCATGTGCTATAGTTCATAGTGCTAGAAGGCCCAATGCAAGTCTTCAAGACGAAATGGTTCGCGCGGTTTGCCCGAGACGAAGGAATCGCGGACAGAAGCTTGCGTGAGGCCATCGAGCGAGCCGAGCGGGGCCTAATTGATGCGGATTTGGGCGGCGGGCTGATTAAGCAGCGCGTGGCTCGACGAGGACAGGGACGATCCGGAGGGTATCGCACGATCATCGCCTATCGGGCCAATCAACGGGCCGTCTTCCTTTTTGGATTTGCAAAGAGCGAAATGGAAAACATCGCTGCGAACCAACTTACCGCGGCACGAGACATTGCGAAGAAGTTGCTTGCCGCCGACAGCGCACAAATTGCACGTGACCTCGAAGAAGGCCAGTTACAGGAGGTTGAAAATGGCTAAGAAGCAAAGCAGGTTGACGGAAGCGCTCTTGGAGACTGCCGAAGGGATGCACCGGACCGGTCTACTGAACGAGGCCGAATACAGCAAGATCACCGTTGGCCTTTTGGGCACGCAGCCGCTCCCCACGGCTAAGCCGATCAGCGGATCCGAGATCCGCAGGATGCGGATGCGAGCGAGGGTGAGCCAAGCCGCGTTCGCGCGCTATTTGAATCTCACGCCGGGCTATATCTCGCAGTTGGAGCGCGGAACGAAACAGCCGAAAGGTTCGGCACTCGTGTTACTCAACGTAATTCGCCGTAAGGGGTTTGAGGCGATCCTGTAGGCGATCTACTCACCAAACGCAAAAAGGCCATCCCTTTCGGGATGGCCTTTGTTGTATTAATGCCGGCGATCACCTAATCTCCCACACGGTCGCCCGTGCAGTACCATCGGCCCAGCGAGGCTTAACTTCCGTGTTCGGGATGGGAACGGGTGATCCCTCGCAGTATGGTCACCGGCAAGTTGAGGCGTTTTGAAAGCGTGCGGCACTTGAAGTGCCGGGAGCCTCCGGCCGAAATCCTGAACTCGTAGCGCGCAGGATCTGCGGTTCGCCTTTGATCTTGGATGGCGCTTGGCGGGTGGTTCCCCGCAGCGGGCCGCGACATCTGATTTGTCCCGGATGGTTTCTCCCGGGCCGCTCAGGAACACGGACAGCAAGCTGGCGCCAACAAACTTTGCCGGCGCGCGTTCGGTTTTGAAACACGCGCCGGGAACGAAATCGATTGGGGTACAAAGCTTGGCTAGAAGAGCATCCGCGTTTGTAACTGCGCGGAGTTAATTCTATGGTAAAGCCAAACGGGCGATTAGTACTGGTAAGCTACGCGCATCACTGCGCTTCCACCTCCAGCCTATCAACCAGATGGTCTTTCTGGGCCCTTCAGGGAGATCTCATCTTGGGGCGTGCTTCCCGCTTATATGCATTCAGCGGTTATCACAACCGAACTTC
>Ga0182027_10001475_pt1 | contig 39380 bp, 42 predicted proteins | sample 712E1DmetaG_FD_121300 | JGI IMG/M metagenome (GOLD analysis project Ga0182027, IMG submission 121300) | Permafrost microbial communities from Stordalen Mire, Sweden - 712E1D metaG (Illumina Assembly) | ecosystem: Environmental > Terrestrial > Soil > Wetlands > Permafrost | place: Sweden...
ATGACTTAGGCCTTCCAAGCCTATAGCCCGGGTTCGATTCCCGGTCGATGCATTGAGGGCTCGTGGTCTAGTTGGCTATGACGTCGCCTTCACACGGCGAAGATCTCGAGTTCGAATCTCGACGGGCCCATCTTGTTTTTTTAACGTTTTCCTGTTCAGATCCCCTCTTGGATAAAAAGGCTCCTGATCAATCCGCAGGATCCTGAAATGAATTTCAAGCGCATGGGGGGTACCTTCTACCCCCCTGCCAATTAATTTCCAAGTTGGGGGTGACCCCCCTCCCGTTTTGACAACTGCGAGCCGATGTACCAATTAGCGATATATCTTACATCATCTAAACTTCAAAACACAAGGAACACCCACGCTTCGAATTCCTGGTAAAACCTTTAGATCCGTTTGATCTCATCCGCTGTAAGCATCCCGATCTTTTCATGGTAATGCCGGGCATATTCCTTGGCATCTCCGAAATCCTCCTTCCATTAGAGAGGATTCAGGTCCCGCTCGTGTTCCTGTCTGCATGGTTCATCTGTCGCTGTGCGGCAGAACACTGTCCTGTAGTATCACGTTTTGTCCGTATGGACAATTCAATGTTGAGATTATGAACCGGGGGGACGAAACCAAAAACGAGAAACTCCCCCGCAGGGAAAATATTGTGCAGTCCCGCCGGCCGGATTGTTCCGGACGACAGACGGACCGCGTGCAATAGGAAAAAGTGAGATTATGCGTTCTTCATCTTGGCTTTTGCGACGAATCCGTCTTTGCCGATGTAGTACATGAAGCCCTTTTCCTTGGCAATCTTCTCAGTACCGACTTTCTTCTTTTTGCCGGTCTTGTTGTGCTTCATCGGGGCTGCCCAGACATATCCATCTTTGCCGATAAAGTAGAGGTAGCCTTTTTCTCGCTGGATCTTTTCTTTTCCAATTTTGGTTCCCATTTAAACACCTCAAAACCTCTATTGGGTTTTGATAATGAGAGTTAACGCCTGATTATATAAAAGGTTTCCGTCGAAAGCCCGTCGATATCCGGATTTTTACCACTTATTTAAGGTTTTTTTGGTCATTGTGCCACACTATTCACTCCGATTAAAAACCCTAATACTATGTCCCGTTTGTCAATATTCCCACGTTATTCTGGCTGAATGCGTGGGGGAGCGGTTTGGTGCACCGGATGTGTAAGCGCAGTCCGCGGGGAGTATTTTTAAGGAATTTGCCGGGGGTGCGGCAGGATCACCCCAGATTCTTGACTGGCTGTATACTGAATGGGACAGTGCGGGTGAGGGAAAGAGGCATAGTTAGCCGTCCGGGCTGAACACGAGGGGGAACGTCCCCTATTGGGGGACTCATTCTTGCAGGCTTAGGGTTACTTCAAATTGTTCGCCGGACTCAAGTCCGTCATCAGAATCCGCGGTACGGCGGGATTGTGTTGAATTTATTGGAGATTGCCCCCTTCAGGCAGACAAGTGTGGCTGACTTAGTCCTTGAAGTAATCTTATAATCTGCGTCGTGGTTCCATTGCACCTATACCCGGTTCATATCGGTTGCTTCTGTGTTACCAGTGAAAAGCAATATAACCAACCGGACAACCCCTTGCCTGCCAAGATCTTCCTGCAGGATTCCCTATGAGCGTGGTTCCGGAGGTCCTGTTTACCAAAAGAAAACCCTATACGTTCCGACATGCTGGAGGTTATCCCCGAATTCTTACATGCTCCCCGCTACGAGACCCTCGGGAAATGTCCGTAACACAATCAGGGAGATCTCCCACTTAGATACACTTGAAGGATGACGGTAATACTGAAAAATACAGCGAGAAGAATGCCAAGTCCAAAGTCGGTCAACCCGTTATCAGCCGGGTGCCGGCGCCGGATCATACCGGCTCCCTGCGGTCGACAAGCCGTTTCGGACGCCCTTTCAGGGAATGGAGTTCGAGTCCTCCCGGTCCCGTGAAGTTGAGGAGAATTTTCAAGTTACCGTCATGGTACTGATCGGCAAGGCCGAGCTTGTTCTTCAGGAAGCGCCCGGTAAGTTGATCCTCCACGAGCCTCCGGTCGCACCGGTCGGGATTCAGACATTCCACGCTGATACGGAGGATCACTTGATCTGGTGTTTCTCCTTCGTAAATGAATGCCTCGTATTCCCCGGTGAGGTACTCCATGTTTTCAGATTGGAAAACTCCCGCTTCGATATCTATCCGGTTCAGGGAACTTCCGAAAATCCAAGCGGTTTCTGCCTCCCGCTGTGGATTATAGATCCTCATATGCGTCCTTCCGCATCCGCAACGTTCCCGGGAAATAACAAGCGTTGTATCCTCAGTATCGTAGTTGAGGAGAAGCATCCCGCTCTTTCCGCCAACCGGAAGAAGGGTGGTAAGTACGCCCCTGCCACACTCTCCGTCATTCACAAATCCCTGCATCCGGGGATCATATACATCCAGATGTACAAGATCCTCAGGTACATGCAATCCATTAAGCTCCGTACATTCACCACACATCGTACCCTCAGTACTGCCATAGGTGTTATACACGGGACAGCTCCACTGGTCTGCAAGATACTTTCGGGATTCATCGGCAAAACTCTCCCCCCCTGCCACCAGTTTATCGACCGCGATATCCTCAGGTTTTACCCCTTCTGCTCTCAGGCGCCGCCCAAGCCGGAGGAGCTTGAAAACGCTCCCTACAATGGAGGTAGGCCGGTAACATCTGAGGATCCGGGAATCAAAGGAGCACTTACCGATTGGAATAATTCCCATCCCGATCCGCTGTGCGGCAATCGTCATCGTATTTGCGCCAACATTCATTCCGTAGGAGGCACAGACTACGATCCGATCTTTGCTGGTGAAGCCCTGCGAAACAAAACTACGGCAGTACTTCTCCGCATACCGTTTCCAGTCATCCCATGTCAGGAAAAAGCCTTTGGGCGTCCCGCTCGTTCCACTCGTCTCCTGGATCGAGAAAACATTGGACCAGTCCGTTGAGAGGAACTCGAATTCGGTTGTGGCAGGCGGCTGGTGTTCCCGTATTGTTTTACCTGAAATAAGGGGAAGGCCGAGCAGGTCCTCATGGACGCGGATCTCTTTTGGATCAATCCTATTTTCCTGGAACCAATGGCGATAAAAAGGGGAGTGATTTGCTGCGTACTGTACCGTGTACCTGACCCGTTCATCGATAAGGGCATCGAGATCGTTACGTACCATGGTCTCAATATCTGGAGAGAAGCAGGTTCCTGACGGCATACCAGAGAATTACCGAGGAATTGTTTATAGATTACTACGTGTCCACCGGGATCTGTACTTCTTCCTGCTGACGATGACTGATAAAGCCCCTGCAGCAGCTGCAATTATTATCGTCTGTGAAACCCTATAAGTACAGGTATTTCCATGTACTTCCACCTCATCCTCACCGATAACTGTAACCTTTGCTGCAGCTACTGCCGGGCAAAGGCCTTCGAGAATCTCGTGGAGGATGAGGGAGAGTGTTCCCTAATCATTGACGAGAGCCTGCCCGTTGAACTGGACTATGACCTGAATGTGCTGTATGATTTTCTGATAAAAGATCCCTCCCCCACACTTACATTCTATGGGGGGGAGCCCCTCCTCCGCGCAGACCTGATCGAGAAGATCGTCCGGGAGGCACCGGTACGGCGGTTCATGATGCAGACCAACGGAATTCTGCTGGACCGGCTCCCCGCGGAGATTGTCAACCGGTTTGTTACCATCCTTGTCTCCCTTGATGGCAGACGGGAACTTACCGATGCAAACAGGGGTGCCGGCGTCTATAACCGGGTAATGGAAAATATCCGGAAAATCCGTGCACAAGGGTATACCGGGGAACTGATCGCCCGCTTGACAGTAACGGAGAGAACAGATATTGTCGAAGCGGTTCACTACCTTGCATCCAACTCGGATTACTCTTTCTCCTCCATCCACTGGCAGGTTGACGCAAATTTTACAGGTGATTTTCCTCTTCGCAGGTTCGGGGAGTGGGCGCATGATTCCTATAATCCGGGTATACGGATGCTTGTTAATGACTGGGTAGACCAGATGAAATCAGTGGGAAAAGTACTGCGATGGTACCCGTTTCTGGATCCGATGGAGGATCTACTGAGGGGAAGGGAGAGCCGGCTCCGGTGCGGGTCCGGGTATGCCAATTATAGTATCATGACGGACGGAAGCATCGGGCCCTGCCCGGTCATGATCGGCATGAGCCAATACTATGTCGGGCATATCTCCCGGTCGCATCCGCTGGAGCTAGATCCTGTCCCTGTCCGCGGTGAATGTACTGACTGTAGGATCCGGACGTTCTGCGGGGGCCGTTGTCTCTACTCAAACATAACGCAGCCATGGGGGATTGCTGAACGCAGGCTTGTCTGTGGTACTGTAAAGAATCTCCGCAATGCACTTATTACAGCACTCCCACGCGTCCGGACACTCATAGACCAAGGTATCATCACACCGGGGGATTTCGCGCACGAGAAGTTCAATGGCTGCGAGATCATACCCTAGAAATGCTGGGGATTATCCGACGATAATCTGCTATATTCAGGGAGATGTATTTATACTGAACCGTTAATTGTATATATGCAGATTAAAACTGCATGAGTAATACAATGGAAAGAAAGAGTTTTGGTGGCCCGAGAAACTTCGGTCCCAGAGAAATGACAAAAACAGTCTGCTCAGACTGTGGCAAAGAGTGCGAAGTCCCCTTCAAACCAACTGAAGGGAGGCCGGTCTACTGTAGGGACTGCCTGCCCAAGCACCGGAAACCCCGGTTCTAATCTCATAATTTTTCTTCTTTTTCAGGTTTCTTCCGGTACAATTTTTTCCGATTCCCGTGAGGTTTATTCAGGCATAAACTCAAAATACCGGTCTGCTAATACTTCCGGCATGGCTGGATCATGGAAAGAGGCACGGGAATGCGCAGTCAGGGAGGGACTCCCCCAAGTTTATCACGACTGCGATGACCAGATATTCGGAGCGTGCGGGCAAGGGGAGCAACAGGGCACGTTCAAAGGCGGGATTTTTATTGAACACCGCTGTATCTGTATGCCGGCAAACCTGAGTGCAGAAGAACTCGATGCCAAGGAAAGGAAATTTCTTGAGGAAAACCCGGGCTGGTAACTCCGGTTGTCAACATAATTATTTCTTTTTTATTTCCTGACGGAACCGGTGAATAATATCGTAGAGCATCATGCGGAATTCCGCACCGATCTCCTCCCACGATTTGGAGTCCAATTCCGGTTGCTCCGTTTCTTCAAAGGATTCCTGATGAATAACCTTTGCACCGTTCTCGGCGTCCAGATTCGGTTGCCACCAGAGTCGACGCATGATCTCAAAGTATCCGGTAGCAAGAACAATAAGAAATACGAGCGGCACAACAAGGAATGCAAGCACCCAGAAGAATTGGTAAAGATTGGTTTTAAAGTATTGATCTATCCACTGGAAGACACTGAGAATAAACGCGATGCAGAAAACGCTGCCAAATGCTCTGATGATCGGTGCAGGTAGGTTGAGCGGGAACGGGAACGCCCCGAAGAGGTCTGCAACAAGCAGGATGACTCCGATAAGAATCAGTAGCCAGAAATTTTCATTGATGAAGTTCACACCCGAATGATAGACCGGGCTTGCTACATAGTATGTCAAGATATTGGCAAGGACCACAACGATAAGGAAACAGATGATCCCTATCATCCGCGATACAAACACCCAGCCCAATGATCTGTTCCGGTACCGGTCCATAGTCCTGCCTCAAAAATGCTATACAGGATTTGACGGTCGTGTTAAATAGCCTTCTTTTATCCCATTCAAGCACAACCTGTAAAATCCCACCGCATAATCATCTTTACAGGTTAATTACAAACGATACTAGCTCTCCGTCCTCTACCAGCAGGCAAGTATACCTATTCTGACGGGGGATGATAGGGATCCATCTCGCATCAAGGGGACAACTCCTCGTTGTCATTATAGCAAATCTGATTAGTGGCTTAATCCTTTCTGGGGGAAGCAATTCATTTTTTATTTCCCCGTCGCTTGCTGCACAAGGGGAAGTAAAAAGAAAATAGGGTAAAGTGCTTATAAAACCCCAAAACTAAATTTTGCAATACGAAGTGAAAATAATTATATAAAAATGAACTAAAATAGAGAGAGAAAAAGTGCCTTGTTTTTATTAAAAAGTTTCATCGTTCTTAACAAGGTAATTCCGTTCAATCGTATTGTAAGGGTCGCCACAACAGCGGAAACGAAGGCATTGCCGAAGCCCCCAGGATTGTTGTTAGGAGGACAAGATCTTTTGAATAATTCCTGGAAAAAATAGGTGCTGAATTGGCACATTACCCAGAAAATATTACTTGTGTTGATTGCGGGAAGATCGCACGCAGGTACCTCTTGGTACAATCCGGTAACCATAACTGGCCCCATGACTCTGAACCATAGTTTCGATATGACGGCTTCTTCCGGAAAAATCTGATAAGCTCAAGGAGCGGGTGTAAAAACCAAATAATTTTTTTATTGGATTCCAGATTTTAGGAGGCCGTTTTTTTCATCATAACGGCAGTATCAGCTTTTCATATAAGGAACACGGATTCTCATTGCACCCCGGCATACCACACTTTATCCACCCATATACTAATGCAGTATAAAATGCAATAATACGCAAATAACTACAACAATGTATAAATATGTACAAAGTAGACCTGTATGAAAGTCAGTTCGCAGAGTGCCGGTTCACACAATACAATGGACCTTTTGCGAAAATCATGTTCAGAATAACCGGAGAGCCCTCCTCTGCGGGGGAACCGGACAACAGATACCCAGTCTATGACAACCGGAATACAACTCAACCTGCAGCTCCAGGAATTCGTAACAGCGGTAAATAACCAGCCCAAACCGCTGGTCATCCCGCTCTGTGCAGAACTACCGCTCCGGGAAATCTCACCCCTTGAGGTTTATACGAGCACCCGGACCGGGTGCGGATTCCTGCTTGAATCCATGGAAGGCAGCGAGAAGCTCGCCCGCTACTCGTTCATCGGTATTGACCCGGAATTTGTAATTTCTCTTGGGAAAACCGTGAACCTGAAGGGCAGGGAACCCTTCATCTCCATTGCCATGGAACCGGAGGGAAAAGATCCCGTTGAGAAGATCAAATCGATCCTCTCGAGATTCCATTACATCAACGTGAAGGCACCCCGCTTTTTCGGGGGTATGGTCGGCTACTTCGCCTATGACTGCATCTACTCCCTGTTTGAGAAAGTGAGAGTGGGAAAACCGGAATCATCCAAGAGCGACCACGATATGCCCGATGCCAGTTTCATGTTCGCCAAAGACTGTATCGTCATCGATCACCGCGATGAGAAGATGTACATCTTCTCAAGCGCATTTCTGACCTATGATACGGATATTGAGAATGAATATAAAAAATGCAGAGAGAGGATCCGTGTTCTCGCTGATCATGCCAGTGCACTCGCCTTCGGAAAAAAGCCGGATTACGCGAGACCTTCAGGCCCGGCCATGTCTGCACAATTCACATCACAAGTATCACAGGATGCATTTGAACGCTCCGTCAACCGGGTCAAGGAGCACATAGCCGCAGGTGATATCTTCCAGGCTGTCCTCTCACGTCGGATCGAGTGCCGGATCGCAGAGGATCCCTTTGCAGTATATGCCGCACTCCGCGAGATCAACCCGAGCCCATATATGTATTACCTTGATTTCGGCGATGAGAAGGTCATCGGAGCAAGTCCTGAAATGCTGGTACGGGTGGAGAAGAGGCGGGTAACCACCGTTCCGATTGCAGGGACCCGCCCCCGGGGTAAAAACCCGGCAGAGGATGAGCAGTTCTCGCGGGATCTCCTGGGTGATGCAAAAGAGCGTGCCGAGCATACCATGCTCGTCGATCTCGCAAGGAACGACCTAGGAAGAGTCTGCCGGTTCGGCTCTGTAGAAGTCAGCGATTTCATGACAATCGAAAAATTCTCCCATGTCCAGCATATCGTTTCGACCGTGAATGGGATGCTGAGGGATAACCTTGACTGCTATGATGCATTCAGGTCATGTTTCCCTGCAGGTACGGTCTCCGGGGCGCCGAAGATCCGGGCGATGCAGATCATCGATGAGCAGGAGTCTTTACCCCGCGGCATTTATGCGGGTGCGGTGGGGTATATCGGATTTGACCGGACCCTCGATTTTGCCATCGCCATCCGCACGGTGATCGTTCGGGACGGGACTGCATATGTACAGATCGGTGCCGGGATCGTCGCCGATTCTGAACCGGCAAACGAGTGGACCGAGACCGAGAACAAGGCTGCGGCACTGGTACGGGCGATCGAGCGGTCGGGGGGATGTTCATGAACGTCCTGATCGTGGACTGTTACGACAGTTTCACCTTCAACCTCTACCAGCAGGTGGGAAGACTGGGAGGTTCCCCGGTGGTATTTCCCTGCGATACGCCACTGGAAATGCTGAAAATGAGCGGGTGTGACCGGATCATCCTCTCCCCGGGGCCAGGCACGCCAGAGGATTCCGGTGTCTGCCGCAAGGTGCTGGAGACGATGAGCAGAACCATACCAACGCTCGGCATCTGTCTCGGGCACCAGACCATATGTACGGTGTTTGGCGGGAAGGTAATCCGGGCACCACACCTGATGCATGGAAAGACATCCCCCATCCTTCACGAAGGGACAGGGATCTTTACCGGGGTCCCGACACCCTTCATCGCCACCCGGTACCACTCGCTGGTCGCACAACGGGAATCCCTGCCGGATGAGCTGAAAGTAACCGCGTCCAGCATGGATGACGGGTACGTAATGGGCGTCCGGCATACCCGGTATCCCATCGATGGCGTCCAGTTCCATCCCGAGAGTGTTCTCTCCCCAGAGGGGGACCAGATCATCAGGAATTTCCTGTATCCGCAGGGGGTGCTTTCATGAACATCAAAGGGACCATTTCCCGGCTTATCGAACGGCATGACCTTGCTCCGGAAGAAGCGGAGCAGGTCATGGGTGCCATCATGGGGGGCAGCACAACGCAGTCCCAGATCGGCGCATTCCTGGCCGCACTCCGCATGAAGGGAGAAACACCGGAGGAGATCGCCGCGTTTGCCCGGACAATGCGCCGTCATGCGGTAACGATAGCACCAGTTACCCAAAAAACACTGGTCGACACCTGTGGTACCGGCGGTGACGGGACACACACATTCAATATCAGCACCGCAGCAGCACTGGTGGCGGCCGGTGCAGGTATCCCGGTTGTCAAGCATGGGAACCGGAGCGTCAGCAGTACCTGCGGATCCGCAGATGTGTTGTCTGCACTTGGTGTGAACCTCGCAGTTGATCCAACGCGCCAGGCAAAGATTGTTGAAAAGGTCGGTATCGCGTTTCTCTTTGCACCAAACCATCACCCCGCCATGCGGCATGTCATGCCGGTACGGCAGGAACTTGGATGCCGGACAGTCTTCAATATTCTCGGTCCGCTCGCAAATCCCGCCGGGGCGCGGGCCCAGATCCTCGGCGTCTATCATCCTGACATGATCCGACCGATGGCCGAAGTTCTCAGGATCCTTGGGCTCCCACGCGCCATGGTTGTCCATGGGAATGGTCTTGATGAGATCACCACAACGGGGGATACCTGCGTCTGCGAACTGGACAAAGGTACTATTAATTCGTACACCCTGAACCCGGGCTCATTCGGGATTGCACCTGCCAGTCTGTCTGACCTCCGTGGCGGGGACCCGCAGAAAAATGCCCGTATCATCCGTGAGATCCTTGCCGGTGAGCGGGGGGCGGGCCGGGACATCGTCCTCCTCAATGCAGGGGCAGCAATCTATACCGGAGGGCAGGCACGGGATCTACATGAGGGGATCGGGCGCGCAGCATATTCCATCGATTCCGGGAATGCCGGTGCGCGGCTTGATGCCCTTATCGAAGCAACACGGGGTGTAGCATGATCCTAGACGAGATCCTTAAACGAACGGAAAAACGGGTGGCACAGTTACCCACATCATTTCCTGAAGCCTTCCGACGGGACCAGGTGAGTCTTGCAGAGGCGATCCGAAACCGGAACGGGACAAATGCGATCATTGCAGAGATCAAATGCTCTTCACCGAGCCGCGGGGTCATCCGCCGAAATGTGGATATGGCAATGATGGCCGGAGTCCTAGAGCAGGGAGGGTGTACCGCCCTCTCTGTCCTCACCGAACCCTATTTCTTCGGGGGGACTGTGCAGGATATCGGGCGCGTGAAGACGGCAGTATGTCTGCCGGTGCTCCGGAAGGATTTCATCATTGATGAGCGCCAGATCGCCGAATCCCGGGCACTGGGGGCAGACGCTGTCCTCCTGATAGCTGCAGTGCTAAAAAAAAAATTACCGGACTTCGTTGACCATGCTGTTGAATATGGTCTCGAACCGCTCGTGGAAGTCCATACCGCTGATGAAGCAGAAGAGGTACTCGCCACGAAGACAACCCTTATTGGCATCAATAACCGCAATCTTTTGACACTCAGTATCGACCGCTCAACAACGCGGATTATATCAGAATATATTCGCGGTGATGGAAGGTTGATCGTTTCGGAGAGCGGGGTGCAATCCGCTGATGATATCCGGGAGATGAAACAATACTGTAATGCATTCCTGATAGGTTCGTCCATCATGTCCAATAATAACCCAAGGAAAAAACTGGAGGAGTTCGTATGCGCGTAAAGATCTGCGGGATTACCCGACCGGAGGATGCCTGTTTTGCCGAACGGGAGGGTGCGGATGCTATTGGTGTCGTAGTCTTCTCCGGCGGTGTCTCACGGCGGGTTGTTGGAGAGGAGAGGGCGCGCGAGATCTTTGATGCTGTCGGCCCGTTTACCGCAACAGTTGCCGTGTCGCATACAAAATCGGAAGACGATCTCATGCAGATGATTGCATTGCGTCCTGATGCCATCCAGATCTCCCACCCGTTCAGGTTTGACAAAGATCCGGGCGTCCGGATCATTCGCGTTATCGGCCGGGGGGATCCGCTGCCGAAAGACTGCGATGCCGTTATTGTCGATGACAGCCACGGGAAAGGCCGGGATTTTGATCCAGTATATGCCCGCGATACCGTGAAGCGCTCACCGCTTCCGGTCATTCTTGCCGGTGGACTTACCCCGGAGAATGTCGGGGATGCTATCCGCAGGGTCCGGCCCTACGCAGTGGATGTGGCAACCGGAGTCGAAGTGTCACCCGGGATCAAAGACCCTGAAAAAGTGAGGGCGTTCATCACCGCATGCTGGAGTGCGTAACATGAAGAAAAAAGGAAGATACGGGAAATACGGCGGGCAGTATGTGTCAGAGACGCTCATGAGCGCACTCATCGAACTGGAGACTGCATATGAAGCGGTCAGCGGGGATCCGGCATTTATCCGCGATCTTGCTTCACTACAATCGGAATATGCCGGCCGCGAAACACCGCTTACGTTCTGCCCGAATGCTTCGCAGGAACTTGGGTGCAGGATCTACCTGAAGCGGGAAGATCTTGTCCACGGAGGATCCCACAAGCTTAACAACACGCTCGGGCAGGCGCTGCTGGCAAAACGCATGGGAAAGAAGCGCCTCATTGCCGAGACCGGGGCCGGGCAGCACGGGGTCGCCACTGCTATTGTCGGAGCAGCACTCGGGATGCCGGTCGAAGTGTATATGGGCGAGGTCGATACAAAGCGACAGGCGCTCAATGTCTTCCGGATGGAACTGATGGGCGCAAAGGTGATCCCGGTCACTTCAGGGACCCGGACGCTCAAGGACGCCATCAACGAAGCGCTTCGCGACTGGGTGGCGAATGTGCGTGAAACCTATTACCTGATTGGTTCCGTTGTCGGTCCGCACCCATACCCCCAGATGGTCCGGGACTTCCAGTCTGTGATAGGGAAAGAAACCCGCCGGCAGATGATGAAAAAGGAGGGGCGGCTGCCAAATACGATCGTTGCCTGTGTTGGCGGAGGATCGAATGCCATGGGGATCTTCTATCCATTCGTAAAAGACGACGTGGAATTGATTGGCGTCGAGGCCGGGGGCGAGGGGATTGAGACCGGCAAACACTCGGCAACGCTCTGCATCGGGGAAGCGGGCGTGCTGCATGGTACGCTCTCCTACCTCCTTCAGGATGCTGACGGGCAGGTGCTCCCGACTCACAGCATCTCCGCAGGCCTCGATTACCCGGGAGTAGGCCCCGAGCATGCGATGCTCAAGGACAGCGGGAGAGTCACTTATACGGCAGTAGATGACCCGGATGTTCTTGATGCTTTCAGGTTCCTTTCCCGAAAAGAGGGAATTATCCCTGCGCTTGAGTCTGCCCACGCCGTAGCATGGGTCATGAAGAACGCGGATCGGTTCGACCGGGATGATATTGTCGTTATCAACCTCTCCGGGAGAGGCGACAAGGATGTTGCTGAAGTGGCAGCGATACAGGGGGGGCATAATGGGAAGGATTGAGGGGGTATTTGCCAGGCGGAAAAAACCGGCGTTCATCGGCTTTACGGTAGCAGGGGACCCGGATAAGGATACCTGCATGCGGGCAGCCATGGCACTCGTCGAAGGGGGAACGGATATTCTCGAACTCGGTGTACCGTTCTCGGATCCGGTATCTGATGGCCCTACCATCCAGAATGCCGACGAGCGGTCGCTCGCTGCCGGTACCACAGTGGACACCGTCTTTGAGATCGTCCGCCAACTACGGAAAAAAACCAATGTCCCTATCGTGTTTCTCACCTATTACAACATGGTCTACCACCGGGGAATTGACCGGTTCTACCAAGAGGCTTGCGAAGCGGGGGTGGATGGCATCCTTATCGCGGACATGCCCTTTGAGGAGTCCGATGACGTATATGAAACTTCTCTCAGGTACGGGATTGATCTGATCTTCCTCATCACCCAGACCACATCCAATGAGCGGATTAAAAAGATCGCCGCCCGTGCACACGGGTATCTCTATCTTGTTGCAGTCCTCGGGGTCACCGGTGTGCGGGATACTGTTTCATCCGGTGCAATCAATCTCCTGCAGCGGGTAAGGAAACACACCGCGATCCCGCTCGCTCTCGGGTTTGGCATATCAACATCTGACCATGCAAAGGTCTGTGCTGGCGCAGGTGCTGACGGGGTCATTGTCGGCAGCGCGATTGTCGATATTATTGAGAAAGACCTGGGCAACCCGGATAATATGATAGGGAACCTGAAAGCCTACGTTGAACAGATGAAAAAAGCCCTCTGATTTTTATTCAACAGGATCTGCGCAAAAACCATGTTCTGCAAGGATCCCGGCCACGTTTTTTATCCATACTGCGGGATTCCCGTACGGGATTGCCGCTGCCTGCTCATCCCAGAGCTTTTTAAGAGCAGCATCTTCCGTGCGGATGGTATTTTTCCCGATTACCCTCCCTAAAATCGCCCCTTCTTTGTTGCGGATGAGCATACGGTAGCAGCGGAAATCCCGGCAGACCGCAGGCCGGCTTGTATAAATCGCGCAGGTAGTCCCATCGTCATCCGGGTTTTTCCGTTGGAATGTACAGGGCTTTTTATCCATGCTGTTCCGGTCCAGACCTGCCGCAGCAAATTCATCGGCAATCTCTTCGCGATATGCCGGATCCACATGGACAGGAAAGATCGCATTGTCGATTTTACAGCGACAGTAATAATCACGGTCATTGAGCTGGCGCTCGATTGTGATAAGGGGACCAAGGCTCACGCAGCATTTCCCACACTGCTCACATTCAAACACTGCCATTGCCTTTGAGAATATTGTGCGGTGAGGAAAAAAGGGATTGCGCTACTTCACCCAGCAAACAGATATCGGACGGTCCAAACAGATTTGGCGTCTTTAAAAGTAAAAATAAGAATTTTCTGATTATTCTGAAAAGTATAAATGTTGAGAATCCCAACAGTAATCCGGAACAGATATGACTAGAAAAGATTACAGCGCCGGGTACGGTTCGCCCGGCGAAACGTGCGGGTGCACTCCGGAATCCGGGTGCCGGGTCGAGGCGGTCCTGTCAGTGGATGAGCGGGGACAGATGGTGCTCCCTAAGGATGTCCGCGAGAAAGCCGGCATTAAAACTGGGGATAAACTTGCCCTGATCAGCTGGGAGAAAGATGGCAGGATCTGCTGTCTTGCGCTGATGAAAGCCGAGAACCTGAGCGGAATGGTAAAAGAGGTTCTCGGGCCGCTGATGCAGGAACCAGAGAAAAAATGAGGTTTGTAGATAGGGATGAAAAAGATACTGCCGGATCATCCTGCTCGTGTACTCCGGATTCACAGTCACAATCGTGCAGCTGTCTGACAGATAATCCACCGGTATCAGAGATCCGTACGACATACAGTACTATCACATTCACCAACCGGCTCGATCACTTCCTTGCCCGCTGGGGCTGGAAACGGGAGAGCCACCGGGTAGTGCCTGGCCTCTACCGTCTCGGGAACCCAAATCCGGACTCCCCGGTCTTTGCCTCTGCAAATTATACGCTCAGTTTCGATGCCCTGCGGTCAGCCCTCGCCGGTATCGATGCCTGGATCCTCGTGCTGGACTCCAAGGGGATCAATGTCTGGTGTGCTGCCGGAAAAGGGACATTCGGGACGGAAGAACTGGTACGGAGGATCGGATGTTCCGGTCTTTCCGAAATTGTCAGTCACCGGAAGATCATTGTACCACAGCTGGGGGCTCCGGGTATCTCATGGCCGGAGGTTATGCGGAGGTCGAAATTCCTTGTCGAGTACGGCCCGGTCCGGGCTAAAGACCTGCCGGAATTCCTCAAGACGCATAAAGCAACACCGGCAATGCGGCGGGTGGAATTCCCTCTGAGAGAACGGCTGGTCCTGACCCCTGTGGAATTTGTCCATACAGCCCTGCCGACATTCATCGTTGCAGCGCTCCTTTGGTTCCTTGCCGGCCCCGTTGCTGCACTTGCAGCGGTATCCGCGGTACTTGCCGGAACGGTTCTTTTCCCGGCACTGCTCCCGTATATCCCGACGCACGACTTCTCCACCAAAGGGCTGATACTGGGACTCATTATCGCCATCCCCTTTGCGCTGTCTTTTGGCACAAATCCCACCCTGCCAGGCTGGGCAGATGCGGCGGGAGCGGCAGCTGCACTTCTCATCATGCCCGCAGTGATCGCGTACTTTGCCCTGAACTTTACCGGCTGCACGACCTTTACATCGAGGAAAGGAGTGAAAACGGAGATCTTCCGGTACGTACCGGTCATGGCACTCCTTGCCGGTGCCGGAGTTATCCTCATTGTTGCACTCGGGATTGGCCGGCTTGTCGGGGTAACCTAATGTTCGACAGCTATACTGAAACCAGCCTGCACTATTCTCCTGATCGGTGTATCAACTGCAAACGCTGCACCCAGGTCTGCCCGCATGCAGTGTTTGCCGAGGGAAAGGATCATGTCGAGCTTATACAACCGGCCTCCTGCATGGAGTGCGGGGCCTGCGCCCTCAACTGTCCGGTCCAGGCAATCGAAGTACAGAGCGGTGTGGGCTGCGCTTCGGCGATGATCGCTGCTGCCCTGAGGGGTAGGGATATGGATACGGAATGCAGCTGTGGCGGGGACGATGGTTCCTGCTGTGGGGTAAAGGAGGAGAAGTCCTCCTGCTGCGAGGGGAAGTAATGGAAAAAAAGAGGATACTCTTCATCTGCACGGCAAACGCTGCCCGCTCCCAGATGGCTGAGGGATTACTCCGGGCAAAATATGGCGAACGGTATGAAGTGTTCAGTGCCGGAACCAGGCAGTCGAAGGTGAGCACCCGGGCCATCGCCGTTATGCAGGAGATCGGGATCGATATCTCGCACCACCGTTCAAAAACCCTCGCAGAATTTGAAGGGGCAACTTTTAATCTTGCCATAACCCTGTGCGACAATGCGCATGCAGTCTGTCCGATCGTTGCCGGCGCAAAAAAGACAATCCATAAAGGGTTTGCTGACCCCCACCTGACACCGGGCACGGAAAAAGAAGTCCTTGACGGGTACCGGAAGGTCAGGGACGAGATCGCAGCATGGATCGAAATAACCTTTTAGTTAACCCCTTTTTACAACAACATTGATGTACTGCTATCGCATTCATTGAATTATTTACCTGCGTGAGTGCCATGAGCGGGAAAAAGAAGGATATCTTCACGGAATCCGTCGAACTCCACGAAAAGTATCAAGGAAAGCTTGAGGTCTATTCCAAGGTCCCCCTGACGAACCGCCATGATCTCTCACTTGCATACACCCCGGGTGTTGCTGCGGTCTGTAAGGAAATCGCCAGAGACAAGAATCTCGCCTACAAGTACACGCTCAAGGCCAATACTATCGCCATTATCACGGATGGCTCGCGGGTGCTCTCACTCGGGAACGTCGGGGGATATGCGGCAATTCCCGTTATGGAGGGAAAAGCTCTCCTCTTCAAGAAACTCGCGGACATCGACGCATTTCCCATCTGTTTTGAGAATTATCACACGGAATTTGTTGATGAAGTGAAAAACATCGCGCCGGTCTTTGGCGGGATCGCGCTTGAGGACATTGCAGCTCCCAAATGTTTCGAGCTCGAGGAGGCATTACAGGGGATCGGTATCCCGGTGATGCATGACGACCAGCACGGGACTGCTGTCGTGGTGCTCGCCGCCCTGATCAATGCCTGCCGGGTAACTGGCAAACGGTTCGAAGACTTAAATATCGTAGTGAGCGGGGCAGGGGCTGCGGGATATGCCATCACCCGGATGCTCTGCTGCATAGGCTATAATCCTGACCTTTGCAGCAGCGTAAACGACATCATTGTCTGCGACTCGAAAGGGATTATCCTCCGCCACCGTGAAGGACTGTACACCAACAAGTACAAGTTCATCATCGCAGACGAGACCAACCGCAAGGGGAGGATGGGAACACTCGAAGATGCAATGAAAGGGGCCGATGTCTGCATCGGTGTATCAGTCCCGGCAATCATCACTCAGGCGATGGTCCGGTCCATGAACACGGACCCGATCATATTCGCGCTGGCGAACCCGGTACCGGAGATCCTGCCCCACGATGCCTATATGGCCGGTGCAGCTATTGTCGGGACAAGCCGGGGCGAGTATCCCAACCAGATCAATTACGCGCTCGCCTTCCCGGGCATCTTCCGGGGAGCTCTCGATGTGCATGCTACCCGCATCTCGGATGAGATGAAAGTCGCTGCAGCCCACGCCCTTGCCGATTATGTCGCCCACCCGCAGAAGAACCGGATCCTCCCACCGGTCCTTGACCGGGACGTTGTCAAAGCAGTTTCCCGGGCGGTGAGTGCCGCGGCGGTTGCAAGCGGTTGTGCCCGGTCGATTGACTGAAAAGGGATGAAAAGGATGATATCGAACCTCACGGATGTTCCAGGAGCCGGCAGACTTTTTCCATGAGGGCATGATGCCGGGAGAGGTGGTCTATGAAGCTGCTGCTGCGTCCCCCTTGGGGGAGCGGTGACCAGCTCAAATTGCAGTCCGTCTCCCAGAGTACCAGTCCCTCAGCAGGGGCCGGAGGTAAGGGTTTGTCAATTTCTCCTTCAAAATACTGCAGAATACATTCCTCTTCTCTGTCACCATTTCCCACGCGCAGAAGGGCAGTCGCCATACACCGTACCTGGTGCCACAGGAAACTCTCTGCGGTCACTTCGAGATATACAAACCCGTCCTCTTCAGCGATACGGATTGCGAGGATATTCCGTAAGGGATTCTTATCTCTTACCCGGGCAAAGTTCGAGAAATCGTGGATACCCAGAAAGAGCCGGGCTGCCTTCTCCATCTCCTCCATAGAAGGGGGGACTTCAGGAAAGTAATAGCGGTACGTCCGGGACTTCGCGTCATACCGCGGGTGGAACACTGCCGGCACTTCCGCATAGGCAGAACACCAGAGGTCTGGCGGAAGCTGGAGGTTGATCGTCCCGATCGCACGGTCAGGTACGTCCGTAGTAAATGCGATGACCTGCCCTCGTGCATGGACGCCCCGGTCCGTTCTGCCTGCCGACACAAAACCAGCCTGCCGCCAGTCTTCGAACAGACTCAGCCGCTGGCAGGCCGCAATGAACTCGCCTTCCACGGTGCGGCCGGACCCCTGCATCTGCGAACCGAAAAACCGGCTTCCCAGATATGATACCCGAAAGGCCAGTCTCACCGGAGCTGGACGTGCCGTGTGATCCTTTTTATTTTCTTCCATGTGTTGTTGATCGACTGGCGGGTGTAGGTGCGCAGCGGCGTCTTTTTTCCACCGCAGGAAACTTTTCCGGTACGGATTGCATCAAGGATTGCGGGAACATTTTTTTCTGCGTCTACAAATGTCCTTCCGAACCCGACAAAACGTGCATTATGGGCATCGCTTCCGCCGACACAAGGTTTGCCGAGCCGTTTTGCAATACGTGCTGCCTTCGTATTGGCCGACCCCACGATATACCGGCTGTTAAAGACCTCTACCGCGTCCACGATATCCATCCCGGCTTTCTTCCGGCGGGCAACCCCGTGGCGCCAGACATGATAGGGATGGGGGAGGATTGCAAGCGCTCCCATCCTCCGTGCAATCTCGATGGTCACAATAACATCAAGCCCTGATGGGATCACTTCAGTGACTCCCAGTACGAGAAGATGCCCCTGTTTGGTGGAGACCTCAATGCCCGGTATTACAAGGACTGTTGTCTTACATACGAGCGCTCTCTTTGCGCCGTCAACCGTGTCGTGATCGGTGATGGCAATCGCGTCCAGCCCCACCTCCTCCGCCCGTTTCAGGATCTCTTCGACACTGCTTTCGCCGTCTTTTGAAAAATTTGTATGCACATGCAAATCGCAGGTCAGCATCTGATCATAGTGTTTTTATCTCTCTGGTAATAAGGGAACTTATGCGCATTCTCCTTCCCACCGGAGCCGCAACCGAATCGATGGTGAGACGCGCTGCAGCGGGATATGATGCCGATGTCGTAGTGACCGGTCAAATTGCCTCGTTTCTTACTCCTCATGCACTCCGCCTGCTTCTGAAAGGAAAGATGTATGACTGCGTTATTATCTCCGGGATGTGCACAGCATCGTTTGAACAAGTTGAGCGCGAGACCGGCGTTCCCGTTTACCGTGGGCCCCGCCACGCGGCAGACCTTATGCTGGTCCTGCCGTTGCTTGGTACTGAGACTTTTTCTCGCACGATCCCTGCGGACGATTTCCTTGCTGCCAGAAGGGCAGAAACCGCCCTGAGCATGATTGGAGAACTGGAACGGAATGCAATCCCTGATTTTCTTATCCGCGGGTTAAAAATCGGGGATGGTTCACGGATCAAGGTGCTGGCAGAGATCATGGACGCACACCGGTGTGGGGATATCCGGCGCGTTGTGGAGAAATTCCTTGCATCCGGTGCCGATATCATTGATCTCGGTTTCGGGTTCGATGCAAAACCGGATGATGTGACCCGTGTTTTTTCCCTTCTATCGGATATCGATGCTCCGCTTGCCGTTGATACGCAGGATCCATCCCTGATCCTGGCTGCACTCGGCCGCGCCGATATCGTACTCAGCCTGCAGGAAACAAATATTCCGGAAGTTGGAAAAGAGGTGGCGGAAGCGGGGGTGGCTGCTGTTGTAGTACCGGGGAACAGCACCTTAACGAAAAATATCGCTCTGGCAAAAAAAGCCGGTATCCGGTGTATTATTGCAGACCCGCTCCTCCAGCCGGCAGGTTCCGGGTTCATCCGCTCACTTGGCAGGTTTAAAAAATTCAGCTGCCCGATCTTTTTTGGCGCGGGGAATGTTGTGGAGCTTCTCGACGCAGATTCTATCGGCATGAACGCACTTCTTGCCGCTCTTGCTGCTGAGATTGGTGCATCGGTCATCTTCACAAGCGAGCATTCCGATAAAACACAGGGCTCCATCAGCGAAATGCGGCGGGCAACGGAGATGATGGTACTTGCCAAGGACCGTCCCTACCCCAAGGATCTCGGAATTGATCTCCTTGTACTCAAAGAGAAACGGCGCCGGCGGGAACCCCCGCTCGAATATGATACGGCACAACCGGCCCGTTCCATGCCTGGAGAGATCACCTGTGATCCCAAAGGCAACTTCCGGATCGGGATTGAAGGAGATCAAATTGTTGCCGTCATTCACGGCAAAGCTGTCAAAGGCATCCACTGGCAGGACGTTCTCTTCACCCTCGTCTCACAGAGAGAGGTATCCCTTCTCGACCATGCAGGGTATCTGGGCCGCGAATTATACAAAGCGGAACTCGCGATCCGGTACGGACGGAGCTTCGAGCAGGACGGGGAATTTTAGCGGGCCGGTTCCTAACTTTTATCTCCCGCGACAATGCACCAATACTGCATGGTTACACAGGTTCGCGCATCCCATATCCTTGTGAAGACTGAAGACGAAGCAAACCGCATTCTCAAGCGCATCACGGACGGCGAGGACTTTACCGCCGTCGCAAAGAGATTCTCCTCCTGCCCGTCGCGCAAGAATGGCGGCGATCTCGGGTGGTTCGGTAAGGGGGTAATGGCCCCCGAATTCGAGCAGGCAGCATTTGCCGCAGATGCCGGCAAGGTTGTCGGCCCGGTCAAGACCCAGTTCGGTTACCATGTCATCAAGGTGACGGGGAAGAAATAATTTTTATTTTTATGGAAACGAAATTTTTTCTCGGTATCGGGCTTGCGATCGTTCTCGTCTTTGCCGGCGCAGCGGTATATACCGGTTTTGCAAAAATACATGACTCTGACCAGGTAACGGGCGATCGCGAGGTTCTGTACCAGGTCTCGACCATCGATGCCCTGATGCAGAGTGTCTTTGACGGGGTAGAACCAGTCGCGGAACTGAAAAAACATGGCGATTTCGGGATCGGCACCTTTGATGCCCTCGACGGTGAGATGATCGTGCTGGATGGTGTTGTCTATCAGGCAAAGGCAGATGGGCATATATACAAGGCCGCCGATAGCCTGACCACGCCATTTGCTACCGTGACCTACTTCGATCGCGACTTGGCGGTTACTACAGACAGGCCGATGAACCTGTCTGTCTTCTCTTCAGCAATGGCCGATAAGCTCCCTACCGGCAACATGATCTACGCGGTTCGGATTCACGGGACATTCCCCTCCATGAAAGTCCGGGCGATACCGGCGCAGCACAAGCCCTATCCCACACTTGCCGAGGCGTCAACGAATCAGTCGGTCTATACCTACTCTGACACCACCGGCACGGTAGTCGGATTTTACACACCTGTCTTTTTCAAAGGGCTCAACGTCGCGGGGTACCATCTCCACTTCATCAGCGATGACCGGAAGACCGGGGGGCACATCCTCGACCTTACCGTACCGGCAAACACGAGCGTTGAGTATGACATTACCCCGGGATTTACGATGGCCCTGCCAACAAGTAGTGAGTTTACCGGGGTCGATCTCTCGCAGGATGTGAGCGGAGATCTTGCGAAGGTTGAAAAATAATCTCCTCTTTCCAGGAGGAGAGTTTTTTTGCGATTGAGACCTACCGGATTTGTACAGCACTAAAGGATGCCACAGCAGGAACATGCCATGAAAATCCACGGTATAAAAAAGGATATTCTCTCGCTTCTTCTCCGGATGGCGCAGGACAGCCATCCTAACGAGTTCGTGGCACTCCTCCGTGAACGCGATGGGCTCATCGATGAAGTGAACATGCTTCCCGGAACTGTAGTCCGCGAGGATTCCGCGTCACTCTTCTATGACATGATGCCGCTTGATACCCATATTGCCGGCAGCGCCCACAGCCATCCCCGCGGTGCAATCAGTCCGTCCAATGCGGACCTCCGGTTTTTTCCCCGGACCGGCAGATACCACCTGATCATCGGGTACCCGTACCGGGAGAATGACTGGCGGTGTTTTACTGCCGACGGAGAGCCCCATGAACTCGAGGTAATCGCATGACCCCCCGCCGGATTGTTGCTACCGGCACCTTTGACATCCTTCACCCGGGTCACCTCTTTTATCTGGAAGAATCAAAAAAACTCGGGGATGAACTCTTCGTGATCGTGGCACGCGATGCAAATGTGAAGCACAAGCCCCACCCGGTTATTCCTGAAGACCAGCGCCTTGCCATGGTTGCTGCATTAAAGCCGGTGGACCATGCAATGCTTGGCGACCTGACCGACATGTTCCTGCCAATTGAGAAGATACACCCGGATGTGATCACGATCGGGTTCAACCAGATGTTCGATGCTGAAACCTTATCCCGCCAGCTTGCCGAAAGAGGGTTAACACCGGAGATTATCCGCATCGGGAAATTTCCCGGTGACGATCTCTGCAGTTCCCGCCTTGTTGTCCAGCGGATCATCACCAAACGGGGCCGCGACCACCACCATCCTCCCGAAAGCGAGCGGGAACCCTGAACCAGTCTGTACAGGACAGATGGAATGCTTATCCGTTCCAGCCATAATTCTTCTTTTATTCAGGTGACGTATGGAAACACTCCTGCTTGAGGAGATAGATTCCTTAAAAATGCTGGCCTAAAAAAAGGCGCAGCCGCAGTAGAGATTTCACCGGAGGATATTGTTGTCTCGCAATGGGTCCGCTTCAAATGCCGGTACTGCTGCAAGGGATACGAGAAACACCTTGGCTGCCCGCCCTATGCTCCGTCACCGGATGACACCCGCCGTATAGTGGATGAGTACTCCTCAGGCCTCCTTCTCTGGTTTGAAGGAGTACCAGACCATGGTGAATTCGGGCCGGACGACATTCCGGATGATTTCCACCCGTGGTACGCGGACCTGATCCGGTGGGTGAACGGGACCGTGCACCTGCTCGAAAAAACTGCATTCTATGACGGGTTTTACAAAGCATTCGGGTTCGGGGGATATCCCTGCATCTGGTGCAAGCACCTGCACTGCGTTGCTGAAGAGACAAAAGGAATCGTTGATGAAAGTATCCGGCGGAAATGCCGGCATATGGACCTCGTCCGCCCCAGTATGGAGGCTGCGGGCATCGATATCTTTGCTCCTGCCCGCACTATCGGCTGGGAACTGAATACAATACCCTGCAAAAACATGGAATACAGGAAGATAGTACACTCCCGCATCCACTCCGTCGGACGGGTCCTGATCGAATGATACTTACCTGTTCGTATGGGGCCGGTGCAAGGGAGCCCGCCTTCCGAAATTGAGGATCCCCCGCCGGAGATTGCTGCAGTATTTTGCAGTAAAGGATCCGACAATCGATGTCACGATGACCATTACTGCGATGGTGGTGGCAACAAGCCCGCTTCCATATAATGCTGCAAGTGCAATGGAAAATTCCCCCCTGCTGATAGTATTTCCCCAGATCTCTATGCCGGCAAGGGCAGATCCATGGATAACAATACCGGTTATGAGCCCGGAGATCAGCTTACTGATAATCGCGAGAATACAGATTGCAGCAATCATAAATGGATCTGCACCTCCGGACAGGTCCATGGTCACACCAAAAAAGACAAAGAAGACCACGAGGAAAACATCTTTGAACGGACGGGCGTGCTGTTCAAAGGCATCGGGGTCGGTTGTCGCGAACGCTGCACCCAGCGCGATCACCATCATGGTCTCGGGCACTTCAAGGACAATAGCAAAGGATGCCGTTGTCAGCACTGCTGCAAAGGTAAAGAGGATCGGGAGCTCGTCATCCCGGTCGAGAATGGAGACAAGGAATTCCTTCCCCCAGTGGGCAAATGCGTAGAGCACGAGAAGCACTGCGGCAATCTTGATGAAAAGAAAAACCAGGTTCTGGTTGCCGGATGAAATAACCGCAAGGAACAGGATCAGGACGAGATCCTCAAACATCATCAGCCAGATGACCGTTTCTGCTTCACGCATCATCAGTTTCCGGTTCTCGATGAGGGACGTGATTGCCATTGCCGTGCTTGAGATGTAAAAAGCTGACGCGATAATGAGGGATTCTGTCATGTTGAAACCGAAAAGGTAGGCTGCGACAAACCCGATCAGCATGTTCACGTTGAGGTCGATAATCCCACTCGTCAGTACAGCAGAGCGGTTCGCTGCAATCCTCTCGAGTTTCAGGCCGAGGCCCATGAAGAAGAGCAGGAATATCAGGCCCATTTCTGAGAAGAAACGGCTGAGCTCGTCAGACTGGACAATCCCCAGACCGGATTTTCCCAGCAATACCCCTGCGAGGATATAGAACGGGATCGGGGGCACCTTGAGATACTTGGTAATAAGCGCAAGGATAAGGCAGACAAAAAGCGCGATTACGAAACCTTCCATCAATCCACCATAATTTCGCGCTCAAATCTTTTTATCTGGTCGCTTTCCCCGATGACCAGAGCTGCATCGCCAGCCTCAAATGCAAAGGCAGGCGGGGGGTTGATGATATTTTTATCATTCCGGCATACAGCGATGATAGTGGCTCCCGTTTTTGCCCGGATCTGAAGTTCTTCTATCGTTTTCCCGGTAACGGATTTCGGGACGTAGAATGTGTGTATGGTGATGCGGAGGTCGGCGAGCGCAGAAAAGGCGATCTCCACGCTCTCCTGATCGGCTTCGATGATAGCCCCGGTAAGAATGTTACCGAGCCGCCGTGCCTCAACGGGAGTCATCTCGGCAGCGCTCGGCGTCCTGCACCCTTTCTGGAGCGTGTACATCTGGATCAGCCCGCTCTTTGTAAAAAAAATCGCAACCATATCGCCTTTTTCGGTTTCAAACTCGTATTTTGTTCCCAGGCCGGGCAGATTTAGTGAACGGAGAGCCATAGCAGACATTAGAAAAATGATCCCTAAATATATTATGATTGTGTGGCGTTATCTACCACACAAAGTACTCAAGATAAAAAACAAAAAGAGAGATTGTTTGCATTCAGGATTTTTGAGAGGTCGGGAGGAGCGAAGTGCGAACCGAACCGGCATCTGACGCTTCTTTGGAGGGTAATGCCTCCTCCCCACCTATATTGTTGAAATAACCGGAAGATAAATCCCGGACCGGGCGGTGTGAAAGTGACGGATATCCAAAAACCATCAGCAATAGCATCAGCTGCCACAAAACAGCTGACAGTATTCTGGTCATCTGTAAAGATGACGGGAATTGGTATTCCTCCCGAGAAGAGAAAAGACCTCTTTTTATAGGGTGTCGGGTCGACAACAGGATTTTCACTTTTCTTTGTCCATGAAATTTTCGAGCTCTCCGACATGACAATACAGGAGACCGGTGAACCGGGAACCGGAGCACGATTTGAAATCTCCGTCCCCGCGGAGCTTTGCCGGGGAGATCTTGATGATACGTAACAGGATGTGGGACCGTTCCTATACCGCCAGAGAGTGCCGGATAAAATCACAACACATAACTATTTTCCATATGATTTCCTTGTCTATGCGCACGCAGAAGTTCACCATTCTGCATTCAAATGACATGCACGGGGATTTCCTTGCCGAAGTCTCCGGTGAGTCGGGAGAGCTGATAGGAGGGCTTGCCCTGCTTTCGGGATATCTCAACAAGGTTCGTAGAGAAGAGGAAAACGTCCTGTATGTGATCGCAGGAGACATGGTACAGGGATCCCTTATCGATTCTGAATACAAGGGCATTTCGACTATCGAGATCATGAACTATCTTTCTCCCGATGTGGCCACACTCGGTAATCATGAGCTGGATTACGGGCTTGAACATCTTCTCTTCCTCGAAAGAATGGCCAATTTCCCGATTGTCAACGCAAACCTGTACATTAAAAAATATCACAAGCGCCTGATGATGCCCCATGTCATCCTCAAAAAAGCTGGTTTTGACATCCTCTTTATTGGTATTATCACTGACAAAGTGATGGACACGATCTCCCGGGATGGCGAGATCGGGAGTTTCATTTCCCTCGAGGAGGCACGGGCGGAGGTCGGCAGGATCTGCAATGCCTACAAGAACAACGACATCGACCTGACGGTGCTTCTTACCCATATCGGGTTTGACTCGGACCGGGAACTCGCCCGGATGCTGGATCCTGCATGGGGTGTTGATCTGATCATTGGCGGTCACTCCCACACTATCCTTGAGAAACCAGCATGTGAGAATAATATCCTGATTGCTCAGGCCGGGGTAGGCACTAACCAGATCGGACGGTTCGATATCACGGTCGATGATGACACCAACAGTATCGTGGAATGGAAATGGAAACTCGTGCCGGTTTGTGAAAAATCTGCCCCGTCGGATCAAAAACTCCTCGAATTTATTGATTCATTCAGAGATGTCGTTGACCGGAAATATAAGACCCTGCTCGGAAAATTCGCCATTACCCTTACTCATCCCTGCCGCGAGGAGGAGACAACACTCGGAAACCTTGTTGCCGATATTCTCCGTGAGTGCACAGAATGCGACGTCATGCTGATGGGATCCGGGGCGATCCGGTCAAAGGAGCTCGGACCCGCGGTGACCCTGGGTGATTTCAAGGCATGCTTCCCATTCGATGATTCCCTGAAACGGTTCACGATTACCGGAGAGCAGCTGCGGCGTCTTTTTTCCCATGTCATGCGCCCGGAGAACCGGGATGGCGAAGGAGAATGTTACGAAGTGAATGCCGCGGTCCATGCAGTGTATGATGACCGGAAAAAAATACTGGAATCCCTTGAAGTGAACGGCAAGCCGGTCGATGACTCCCGGAACTATACGCTCGGGCTGACCGGGTACCATGCGGACAACTGCTTAAAAAACCTCGATCTCACTCCCGATGAGCTCACGCACATTGGCGGGACAAAAGTAGTTGCCACATCAGTGACCGGCGTCCTTGAAGAATATCTGCGGGCCCACCCGAACCTGACAAGCCGTATCGAGGGGCGCCTCGTGTTCCAGGCATCCTGACCTGCCCTGCCGTTTTTCATACCGGGCTGGATCTGATACTTTTTTCACCAGCTGTGCCGATTTGTAATGGCAGATCCACGATCGCCTTTTCGCGTTCACCGATCTTTTCACCATTACTGCAGGAGTTGGAGATCATCGCCGAAATACCCAAAGAAGAATACATATTGAAATGTACCTCGGCATGTGCCGGATGCAGCGACTCGCTCGCGCTCCGGTACGTGCTCAAGGCAGCAGGGCCCGATACCGTGCTTGTCGTTCCCGCGTGCTGTACGAGTGTTATCCAGGGGATCTACCCGAACACCGCATTCAATGTGCCGGTCTACAACATTGCCTTCGGGGCCGCAGCTGCCTGTGCCTCCGGTATGAGCAACGCGTTCCGGAAGGCCGGGAAGAAAACGAACGTCATCGTTTATGCCGGCGATGGCGGGACGCTCGATATCGGTATCCAGGCCATGTCCGGCGCTTTTGAGCGGGGCACGGATTTCCTCTACATTTGTTATGATAACGAGGCCTACGGCAACACCGGTATGCAGCGGTCGGGTGCGACACCTCTTGGGGCAAAGACGACGACCACGCCTACAGGGAAGACCGATTTCAAGAAGGACATCGACGCGATCATCGCAGCCCACGACCCTCTCTACCAGGCAACAGCCGCAGCAGCATACCCGCAGGACCTTTTCAAGAAAGTCCGGAAAGCACTCACGTTCCGCGGCCCGAGCTTCATCCACATCCTTGCTCCCTGCCCGCCCGGCTGGCGGTACCCGACCGAGAAATCAGTCGAAATGGGAAAACTCGCAGTGAAGACCGGCATATGGGTGCTCTATGAGCGCGAGTACGGGAAACTGACGATCGGCACCCAGTCCAAAACGGCGATGAAGAAACCCCTGCCCCTTGAGGATTACCTCGCCCCGCAGGGCAGGTTCAAGGGCATTGATCAGAGGGCGGTGGATATCTTAAAACAGCGGATCGCCAAGACCTCTGCAAAACTTTTATCAGAGGAGGCGGCACCATGAAGAAGATCGCAACCGGCAACAAGGCGGTTGCCGAGGCGGTAAAACAGGTCGGGCCGGATGTCGTCGCAGCCTACCCCATCACCCCGCAGACCGAGATCGTGGAACAGATTGCGGAGTTCGTTTCCAGTGGCGAACTGAAAAGCCGTTACATCCCGGTCGAGAGCGAGCACTCGGCAATGGCAGCCTGTATCGGTGCGAGCATTACGGGCGCCCGTACCTTCACGGCAACGAGCTCCCACGGCCTTCTCTACATGCACGAGATGACCAACTGGGCGGCAGGGGCGCGGCTCCCGGTGGTGATGGCAACGGTCAACCGCTCGCTCGGGCCTGGCTGGAACATCTGGGCAGAGCACACCGATGCCCTCCAGGAACGCGACACCGGCTGGCTGCAGGTGTACGTGAGCACGGTGCAGGAAGCCTACGATGCAACGCTGATGGCATTCCGGATCGCGGAACATAACGATGTGCTCCTGCCGGTGATGGTGAACCTCGACGGGTTCCTCCTCTCCCATATCATGCAGCCGCTCGATACCGTTGAATTAGGCGACTTTATCCCGCCGCTCAACCTGCCCCATGCTATTGACACAAAGAACCCGGCCGGCTATGGCGGGCTTACTGGTCCTGACCAGCAGTTTTTAATCCGCTGGGATATCGAGCGCTCGATGCGGGACTCCGTGAAGGTCATTGAAGAGACCGAAAGGAAATTTGCCAAACGCTTCGGCCGGAAGTATGGATTTACCGAGGATTACCTGTGCGAGGATGCGGATGTAATCGTTATCGCCTTGGGTACCCTCGGAAAAGAGGCCGAGGTAGCCATCGACCTGCTCCGGAAGGAGGGTATCAGGGCCGGTTCCATGCGCCTGCGCTGGCTGCGGCCGTTCCCGAAGCTGGAGCTCAAAGGAAAACAGGTCGTTGTCATCGACCGCGACTACTCTTTTGGCCGCGGCGGAATCCTCGCAACGGAGATCATGGCGCAGACCAGGGAAGAGCTCTTCAGCGTCATCGCCGGTATCGGCGGTCAGGAAGTCACTTATGAGGACGTGGCGGATTTTGTCCGGAACCGTCGTATAGGAACAGAGTTCTGGTTCGGGGTGAACGCCCATGTTTGAGATCCGTATCCATTCCCGGGGCGGCCAGGGTGGCGTTACCGCAGCCCGGCTCCTTGCCCTTGCTGCAATCCATGACGGGAAATATGCGACCGCCGCCCCGTTCTACGGTGCCGAGCGCCGCGGGGCTCCCATCGTCTCGTTCGTCCGCATCGATGACAAGCCGATCAAGGTCTACAGCCAGATCAAAAGACCTGACATGGTTATCGTGCTCGATGCCAGCGTGATAGATGTTGTGGACGTGCTGCAGGGACTGAAAGGTGGGGGGAAAATCCTCGTCAACAGCCAGCAGAAGAAGGAATTTTCCGGCTACACTTCCAGCAATGCCGACCTGACCGGTATTGCCCTGAAAGAAAACCTCGTTGTCTCGGGAAGCCCGATTCTCAACACACCTGTTATCGGAGCTCTTGCAAAAATGGGAATCGTATCCGTGGATTCGGCAAAAAAGGCGATCCGGGAGATGTTTACCGATGAACGCAATGTCAAAGCTGCGGAAGCCGCCTACCGGGAGATGAGCGCATGACCGCATCACAAAAACGCGAGCGGCTGGCTATAAGCAGGCCTACCGTTGGAGCAGCCGGGAAGACCGGGACCTGGCGGGTCTTTAAGCCCGTGGTGGATAAGGAGAGGTGCAATGCCTGCGGGCTCTGTGCCACCTACTGTCCCGATGCGGTAATCAACGATGAGCTTGAGATCGACCTGAATTTCTGCAAGGGCTGCGGCATCTGTGCCAATGAGTGCCCGAAGAAAGCAATCGAGATGGTGCGGGAAGAGAAGTAATATTTTGGCCCGCTATTCCAACAACCTTTTTGTCTTCCCCAATAAAGATCATCGCTTGAGGATGACTATATGAACCGAATGTTTTTTGGCGATTCACGTGACCTGTTCAAGTTTGACCTTGTCCGCCATATCATGAAAGCATTTCCGGATCTCGCGAGCTTCACGCTCGTCCCGATGCTTACCGAAGAAGAGCCAGCAACCGGAAAGAAAAAAACCGCAACAAAAGACCTTGGGCTTGCCCTGAAGAACGGCAGGGCCGGTACCCAGAACCGTGAGCTGATGGAGTATATGGGCCGGCTCCAGGAGATTGACGATGACATCGAATATTTCCATGGGATCCAATCCTATTTCAAAAAAGAGAATATCATTGTCGATATCCTCCATAAGGACACCTTCTCGCACGAGCATCGCGTGAATTATTTCAACAAGATGTTCGAGAAATTCCCTGCAAACTCCCTGATCTTCCTCGACCCCGATACCGGACTGGAAGTGAAGAACCCTACCCAGCGGCACCTGTTATTTGACGAGGTGAAAAAAATATACGACCGCATGGACCACCTGTCAATCCTGATGATCTACCAGCACCTCCCCCGGGTAACCAGGACAGGGTATATCGAAAAACGATGCAGGGAACTTGCCGCTGTCACTCACTCACGGCCGGAAACGATCACCGACAATGAGATCCTGTTTTTCATCCTGACAAAAAATCCTGAGATCGAAACCCGCCTCTGCGCAGTACTGGGAGATTATGCGGACAAGTACAATACGCTGGTTGCCTGCTACCGGGGGGAAAAACCATAAATTTTACCCTTAAAAACGGTTCGGGTCAGGTCTTCGGCTCGTCTTTCGCAATGTATTCGAGATCAAATTTGTAGAAATGGGTGAACCCGCAGTTCCGGCACCTGACGGTAAAATGCCGGCAGCCGATGGTCAGGTTGTGCGGGCCAGTGAAATGGCAGTTCCGGCATTCAGCAGTCTCGATAAGCTTCCAGAGGTCATAACAGCCGATTTTGATATACTCTCCTTCTATACTGACATCCTCGATACGGGGTATGAAAACCCGGGTAGCCCCGCAGTTGTCGCAGACCACCTGGGCCTGGTACGGCACAGCGCTGATGATCTGATCAGCGTTCTGTTTACAATGATAACAGTCCGTGCGGTAACGCATGAAGATGAACCGTTCGCTCATGGGAGATAGTGAATACTTCCGGGCTCATTAACCTGTTGCCCGGGCATAACCACAGGAACATCCTGCCAGGATCAGGGAGGATCGAATACGGGGGGTAAAAAATTGTCCCGGTTTTCAATCTGCGACACGAATTCCTGCGTTTAAAAGAAAAAAACAGCACAAAAGGCAGTAAATTTAATTATGCGCCAGATTCAATCTCATTTCATGAAGACATATATCGGTTTGTTCATACTGGTGATTGTACTTGTTGCAGCCAGTGGATGCACTACACAACAGGCAAATCCCAACGCAACGGTGACCACGCTGACCACGACGATTGCAGCAACGGAAATCCCGGCAACGGTAAACACCCCCCTACCTACGACCGTAACAGCAACGGTATCAACGACAGCTGCATCAACGGCCACTACTACAATGATGACCGTTACAACCCTCCAGCCAACTATAACAGCTTCGACAAAGGTCACTACCATCCATATCAGGAATAATACGTTTGTTCCCGCGGAGCTGACTGTTCTTCCGGGAACAGGTATTACCTGGATCAATGACGACTCAGTCACTCACGTAGTAAAAGCAACCGGTGACAGCAAGGGGAAGTTCACCTCATCGGATATGCTCAGCGGCGCTACGTTTATCTATACCTTTGGTAAAGAAACCGGCACCTATGAATTTGCGGATCCCGGGTATCCTAATATGACAGGCACGATTATTGTCAAGCAGGGCGAAACGCTTTGGAGTGCAACCATTTCTTCCTAGATACCCCAGAAATAAATTTTTTTTCGCTTTTTGGTTATTGTTTGACCGGGCTTTTCTGATAATAACCAGGAGAACATTTCCGATGAGAGAGAAGATGGTGACACTCCACCGGACCTGAAAAAACCGGGGGAATCAGCAGGTTTTACCCGGGTATCCGATCGCGATAAAAAGGCTTCTGGAATGGTTTATCGGAGATCCAGTAAGTGAATTTTTTTAAGGAAACGATAATACCGTATCCAACGGGTGGAGTTGGATGATACAGGACCAAAAAAGATATCGGAAAAAAGGACGGGATTAGTAGTCGCCCATGCCCGGAGGCATGCCGCCCATTCCACCCATGCCACCCATGCCGCCCGGGGGCATGCCGCCCTCAGGTGACGGGCTCTTGGATGAGGCGATGACATCGTCAATGCGCAGGATCATAACCGCTGCTTCTGCAGCAGAGGAGATAGCCTGGGTCTTGACACGGAGCGGCTCGACAACGCCGGCTGCCTTCATGTCGACTGCCTTGCCTTCGAAGACGTTGAGTCCGTGGGTCTTCTTTCCCTTCTCGTGAGCTGCACGGATCTCGACGAGCATATCGATGGGGTCAAGCCCTGCATTCTCTGCAAGGGTGCGGGGGATGACTTCAAGGGCTGATGCGAACGCCTCGATGGCGAGCTGGGCCCTGCCACCAACGGTTGATGCATATTCACGGAGACGGAGCGAGAGCTCGGTCTCGATTGCGCCGCCACCGGCAACGACCTTCTTGTCCTCGACAACGACACCAACAACGCGAAGTGCATCGTGGATAGCACGCTCGAGTTCGTCCACGACGTGCTCTGTGCCTCCCTTGATAATAATGGAAACCGCCTTCGGGTTCTTGCACTGCTCGACAAAGGTCATCTCTTCGCCGCCAACCTTGCGCTCCTCAACGATTCCGGCCTTTCCCAGCTCGTCCTTGCCGATCGCGTCGATCGAAGAGACAAGGGTTGCACCGGTTGCCCGGGCAAGTTTCTCCATGTCACTCTTCTTGACACGGCGGGTGGCAAAGATCCCAGCCTTGGCAAGGTAGTGCTGTGCAACGTCGTCAATACCCTTCTGGCAGAAGAGGACGTTTGCACCGCTCTTGACGATCTTGTCAACGATACCCCTGACCATCCGCTCTTCCTCATCGAGGAATGCTTGGAGCTGGTCGGGGGAGGTGATGTTGATCTCGGCGTCGACTTCGGTCTTCTTGAACTCGACTGCTGCATTCAGGAGAAGGATCTTTGCATTGGTGACTTTCTTGGGCATCGAGGGGTGGACACGCTCCTTGTCGATGAGTACACCCTCAACGATCTCGGAGTCCTCAATGGAGCCCCCTGTCTTCTTCTCGACCTTGATGTTCTCAATGTCGACCTTGCCATCTTCATCAGTGACCATGGTCACTGCCCGTACAACGAGGTCACAGAGCTTGTCCTTGCTTGCCTCTGCACCCTTGCCGGTCATGGCGGTACCTGCAATATTTTTCAGGAGCGCCTTGTCCGTTGACTTGACATCAAAGGCGAGATCTTTCAAGAGTGACTGCGCCTTCTCGGCGGCCTGGCGGTAGCCGGCTGCGATGATGGTCGGGTGGACATCCTGTTCGAGAAGGTCTTCTGCCTTCTTTAAGAGTTCCCCGGCAATGACAACCGCGGTGGTGGTTCCATCGCCGACTTCGTCGTCCTGGGTCTTTGCGACCTCGACCATCATCTTCGCGGCCGGGTGCTCGATGTCCATTTCCTTTAAGATCGTGACACCATCATTTGTGATCACTACATCGCCGATTGTGTCGACGAGCATCTTGTCCATACCTTTGGGACCGAGTGTGGTCCTGACTGCACTTGCCACTGCCTTTGCGGCGGTGATGTTCATACCCTGGGCGTCGCGGCCGCGGTACGGGTGCTGCCTTCCTTGAGAATAAGTATCTGTTGTCCTCCAAGTTGCTGTGACATAAAAATCACCACTTTTAGCACTAAAATTGGTCTGCGGTTCTATATAAATGTTCTCAAAAAGTTACTCACCGAGCAGGTCGAGGAGCTCGAAACCGTCCTCGATTTTATGCAAGCGCTGCTCCCCGATCACCAGGGTCCTGCCGATCTTTTTCTCCTTGTGGTAATCAGTGATCACGCACATCGCGTGCTTCTTTGCAATCTGGGAGAGGTTGCCGATAAGAGCTGCCCGCTTTACTACTTTCTGGGCCGGGCCGTATCCGGTGAGGATCGTCTGTTTGTCAAAAGTGAGGAGCGCCTGGAACGGTGCGCCGTGGAGTGTATGGAGCTTTACCCCGATCTTCTCCAGGAAATCCATCGGGCTCTGCATGAACAGTCCGGTCTGTTCCTGCGCGTCATCCATAACCTTCGGGGGTTCGTTCCGGATAAGATCAATGGACTCGACAACCCCGGTATCGAAGAACTCCTCGATGCGAATCGCCACGTCCAGCGTTGTCCCCATACCACTCTCGTACTTGCTGATCGTGCGCCGCGAGACACCGAGCACGTTCCCGAGATCGCCAAGCGACATGTTCCGCTTCTCGCGGAGGTCTTTGAGTGCGTCGCCGTTGATGTTGACATACAACCCGCCGGGCGAGGCATAGACCAGCGGGGGGATCTTCTCCACGAAATAATCATAAAGTGTCGCGGGGCTGATAGCGTAGATGCCGTACCGTACGTAGACCGCACCGCGTTCCAGCTCTGCGTCCCGCGCCCGCTCCCCGACAATCAGCGGGATCCCGCCCAGAAGCCGGGAGATGAGCTCGATGTCGAACGCCACCTCCTCGCTTACGGAGTCAATGTGGGCGACAACCTTGATGACCAGAAGCGTCCCGTTATTGCGTGCTATGAGGTCGAAACTCCGGGGCCGTAACGTAAAGCGCTCGGAAACATCGAAGCCGGCCGTGATCATGACACTGGTGACCAGCTGGAGCTGGCGGTCCTGGGACATGCAGATACAAATGGATGGAGCGTTCCCATATATTAATATAGATATGCTGATCGGGATCGATGACACGGATTCGCCGGCAGGTATGTGCACTACTTACCTCGGGGCAGTGCTTACCCGCCGGCTGATCCGGGAACACATGCGGGTGCGCGAAGCCCGGCTCGTCAGGCTTAACCCAAACGTCACGTTCAAGACACGGGGGAATGCTGCGATCATGCTTGATGTTGAAGGCGACCCTGCCCGTGCGTTTGTCATCGCGTGCACTCTGGTGGAAGAGCTCGCAGATTTCTCCTGCGAGAATACGAATCCCGGCCTCGTGGTCACTGAACAAAAACCCGATCCGGCTTTTTACCGGAAAGCGGTCACGGATTTCAGCACGATTGAAGAAGCAGTTGCCATTCTCAATGCAACCGGCGCCCGGTACCAGGGCTGGAAGAACCGGCGTGGTCTCATCGGTGCAACGGCAGCGGTGGCAAGCGATCTCTCCGACCGGACGTCCGAGATCCTTGTTTACCGCGAGCCTGCGCGGTTCGGCACACCCCGTTCAGTAGACCGGCAGAACCTGTTTGAGGCAGAGGCAGCTACCTTCCCGCACACGTGGGATACGGTTGATACGGAAAATGATGTCGTTGTCTGTGTACCACACACGCCCGACCCGGTGCTGTTCGGCATCCGGGGCGAGAGCCCGCAATGGGTGATGACGGCACGGCAGATGATCGACTCCGAGAAGCCGGGGCTGGAGCAGATCTGGGTGACCAACCAGGGGACCGATGCCCACCTGCTTGCCGGCACAATCGGGGACCTGCACGAAGGGCTCTCGTACCGGGTCCGCGGGATTGTTTCGGATCATCCGAAAACCGGCACGGGTGGTCACGTTTCATTCACGATACGGGATGGCGACCAAACGGTGCGGTGCATGGCATACGAGCCCACCAAGAATTTCCGGCAGGTCATCCGACAGCTTTTACCGGGTGACGAAGTAATGGCCGCCGGCAGTTATAAGAAAAGAAGTATTAATTTAGAGAAACTGCGGATCGTCTCGCTTGCCCGATCGGTTATCACCCGCCCGCCGCTCTGCCCCACCTGCAACAAGCGGATGACCAGCGATGGCAAAGGAAAGGGGTACAAGTGTAAAAAATGCGGGGCCCGGTCCGATGAGCCTGATGTGCAGGAAATTCCCCGTACGCTGGTGACGGGATGGTACGAGGTACCGCCGACTGCCCGGAGACATCTGGCAAAGCCGTTGTGCCGGGGAGAGCCGGAATTCTGATGCATATATCTGGCGACCGTAGGTAACCCCGGTTTTTAAAGGAGGAGCCTGATTCGAAGAACACTGACAAGTTCTTCTCATCCTTGTGGTTCTGATCAACCACTCGGACAAGAAAGCGTATCATCTTCCGGTTCATTCTTTTAGAGAAATATTCCCGCGAAAATCTTTCGCCCATGGACAAGGAGGTTCGTACCATGCGGGGACCACCAGCCAAAAACCTGAGGGACGAAGCAAAAAATCTGGCACTTCGGATGGGCTACAATTGGACAGATAATACTGACCCGGCCAAGCCGTTTACCGGTTTTATGTACAACGGACATGTCATGGTTGCCGTAACGGCAAAAAAAATCCGGTACGGGCTCCCTGACAATTGTATCGTTGAAAAAGAATTCCCGGACGATATCATGAACATCCGGGATCTTCTCCTCCCGCCATACGTACTGCGCGAGCTCTGGGTGCGGACGCAGAACGAGCGGGCTTACCGCCGGTTCTACATCCTGCCGGGAACGACTGCTGAGATCGAGGAGAACACATACGAGCACTATCGGAACACCCATTATCGTGAAGCGTACTGGAAGAAGGCCCCGTACCGGATCGAGCTCCTCCGACGGAAGGAGGAGGGAGAAGAGGGGGGCCGGGATCCCTGACCCATTTCTCCGACGGAGAGGTTTTCGAATGGTGCAGATGGCTAAGGACGCCACGGGAAACGATGTCCACGCCAATAGAAAAAACAGTATTTTCAAGAGATTTTCTCAAAAGAACGAATTTTCACCATTTTTAGACCTGCAAAATAGCGGCCCTGTACCGATCCGGTTTTTTGGGACAACCTGCAGGTCGTTTTCAGAAAGATCGGCCTCCCGGGATGCCTTGGCGGCCGTTTTTCAGATCGGGGGGTGTTTTTACGACGGAGAATCTTACCTGCCGACCGTTTCTTCGACGATCACAATCTCATCGGCCGTCAGCCCGTAGAGCCCGTACACCAGCGAGTCGATCTGCCGGTCGGTTGACTCAATCTCCTGCGTGATGATCCGTTTTTCCTGGTCGGTCTTTGCGTTGCTCAGGTGCTTGTGCAGCTCCAGCATTTCATTGACGAGCGCAACCATGCGATCGTGCCGGGCTTTGTCATCCGGGTTATCGAAGTCGGGAGTGTAGATGGGGAGTTTCCCGACAGCTGCCGTGCTGATATTATACCCGCGATCAGTAAGCGAACAGATGCGGGTGATAACAAACCTGCCAAGCGAAGAGTTCAGAATCCCTGCAAGAAACGGATCTTTCCGGGGGATCGACAGAAGTGTTTGTGAGACCGCGTAGGTGCCCTCCAGGTCATAGGAAAATACCGGGTTATCCTGATAGGGTGAAAAAATAATTTTTGGCCTCTTCTCTTCTGATTCCGAATTACTGATGGAAATATCTGAGGCTGAATCCGGATACACGATGCTGTTAGTAAATCCGGATTCCTTATCTTGTTCTCTCATAGATTTCTCAAGATAGGTGACCAATGCCCGGCACTTCCGGAAATTCCGGCTGTTTTTTATCGACAGCACAAACCGTTCCGGCTTCTCCGGTACGTATCGCCGGATATCAGCCGGGCGCAGCAACGGGACAAAAAAATGCCGGCACCACCATGCTTTCTTCATCAACCGGTTTTTTGTTGCCTGATCCACAACCAACGGATTGTTCCGTGTACGGTATAATCCCGCACCAATCTCCCCCATAACATATTGTTCAAGCGGGGTCCCGGCCATCAGTATTTTTTCAAGAAGATCTGCGATACGGGTGTCATCAAGTTTCCATCCCCCATCATCAAGCGAACGCTGGTCAAGCGTGAAATCATGTGCTCCGGGAAAGACCCCCGGCCGGGATCCGGCACTGGTCCAAATCGGTGAGACAATAAACGGCCGGTCGGGAGGCTGGTTCTGGAGAGTGAGAGAATACATCAGCACATCACCTTCCGGTAAAAGACGGGTCCGGCCGGTATTGGTTATCGCAACGATCTGGCGGGAGAGGAGGAACCGCCGGAGCGGCCGGGTGTGCCGGGATCGCAGGAACGTGGTGGGAACAAGAACCGTGATTATTCCTCCAGGCTTCAGAAGCGAGAGTCCCCTCTCGATAAAGTAGCCATACAGGCCGGCCGATGCTCCATAGGTATCATAGTGGGTCTGGAAGTATTCATCCCTGGCCGGTATTTTAAACGGCCGGTATGGCGGGGGGGCACCGATCACCGCATCAAACCCGCCCACATCCATGATTTCGGGAAATGCTTCCTTCCAATCGAACGGATTCACTTTCCGGCGTTCTTCCGCGTTGAACGGGTACACCGGTTTTCCCGAGAAATAATCCGGAGCTATCAGGGAGTTGCCGCACCGGATGGTCTTTATCAGATTCGTACAGACCCCGCGTATCTGACCGGGCGATGCAACTATACAACCTGATCGCCGGCTATCCTCGATGAAAGCAAACAACAGGACAAGGCGTGCAGCACTCACGGATTCCGGATCAATATCGGTGCCAAAAACTGACCTGGAGAGAACCTCACGTGAAGCGTCACCCCCCTGTTCTGAATGACCGGCGCTCCGGGTCCTGGTGCGGACAAGGAACCGGTATGCGGCGAGGAGAAAAAGCCCGGCACCGCATGCCGGATCGAGGACCCGGTAGAGCTGCCCGCTGTCAATCATTGATCTCTCTGTGACCAGACCGGCGGACTCCCTTACCACATACCCGATGATATCCTGAGGGGGGATGTCCACAGAGCCGGTAGAGAGCAGTGCGGATTTACCGACACGCTTCACCCGGCTGCCGTCAGCAGCCTGAACCTGTATTCCAAGGAAATGCTCAAGGACACCGGCAAATTCCTCCAGAGGGAGCCGGACAACGGGCACAGGAAAGTCCGGCTCTTCCATCCGGGCGAGGATCGCGCGAAGCGGTTCATCCGGCAGGACCGGAAAAATACGATGACTATCCGGCCCTTTTTCAAAGAAGAGCTCCGGGTTGAGACCGGCATCCGAGCAGGCCCGTGCCATACGCCCGGCAATCCCGTCACACCCCGCGAGGCCAGCAACCGTTCCCGGTTCAACGAACCCGCATTCCTGACCGGTTTTCAGAAAGATCTCCTGGAGGAGGGATGAGACGGTTATATAATTCAGATCCGGGTCGGGGATTGCGTGATGGTCATCAACCAGCCGGCGGGCGAGAATATCACGTGCGGTCTCAAGCGCAGAGAGAAGAGTCACCCCCGGGGGGGTGAGAGACAGTGACCCGCCCGTATCGGGTCCAATCGGTGCCGGCATCCGGATCATAATTGACCTTTATACCGATAATGTTGTGGCGGGTGCGGCTGATGGACAAAATCCGGACAGCCCGGGGTGCCTGCATGAGAAGTGACGCTTCTTGAGAGATTCCTGAGCGTTTCAGTATCAGTCTTTCGTTTTATCAGCCACCCGGCATGCAGATTTCCTGAAAGCACAGTTATCTTTAAAGAAAACCAATATCCATGCAACAATTCCGGGGGATTCATGACACAACATTGCGAGATGCCGGTCACCCAGCTCCATGTGAAGCCTGAGATGACGGTGAA
>Ga0182027_10001476_pt1 | contig 39368 bp, 35 predicted proteins | sample 712E1DmetaG_FD_121300 | JGI IMG/M metagenome (GOLD analysis project Ga0182027, IMG submission 121300) | Permafrost microbial communities from Stordalen Mire, Sweden - 712E1D metaG (Illumina Assembly) | ecosystem: Environmental > Terrestrial > Soil > Wetlands > Permafrost | place: Sweden...
ATCGAGCGGCATCCCTCCGCCGGACGAAAACCGTACTTCTCTTCCGGAATCTCCTCGGCAATTTTGATCGTATTATTGCGGACCGTGCGGAACGATCGCGCGAGCTCTTTTGCTCCGTAATAAGTCATGGCTGACATTTCCCTCCTGAGTGATCCAGAGACTAGTCTATCGCGTCGTCTGGCTACGAGAGAGGCTCTTCACGGGTCCGGTCTGCCGGTGGCGGTAATGCGGCGGTCGCGCGCGCCTCGTCGCAAAACACACGGCGGCCCCTGCAAACAGGGTACAGTTGAGTGGAGGTTCACCCACTTGGCAAAACGAAAAGAGACGGAAGGCCTGAAAGAGTCCGTGGCGGCTGTCGAGCCTTCGCTCGCTCAAGCCAAGCCGGCTACAAAGTCCGAGAAGAAGGGAAAGCTGCTTCCCAAGAACAAATCCCGTCTGCCCCGGCGGCAGAAGAAAGCCAAACAAAAAGCGGCTGCTCGCGCTCAAGCATAACCCCGTCTACCGAACCGCGCGCATCAGCGAGCGGACGTCCCCTGCCCCGCCAGCCTGACCGAACCGCGAGCGTCAGCGAGCGGACGTCCCCTGTCCCGCCAGAGCCCGGAAGCCCGCGGTCTCGCGGATCGAAGCGAAAGAGGTATCGGTCTGGAGGCGCGCCAGATCGCGGAAGCCCTTCTCGATGGCCGTCTTCAGGCATGCCAGGGCGCGTCCTCTGTCGTTCGACAGGGCATACAGGCCGGCCATTTCGTAGAGCAGTTCCGGATTGTCCGGCTCGATCAGAGCGCCCAGTTCGAGGCTGGCGGCCGCCGCGGAGTAGTTCTTCTTTTCCTGCTCGACGGAGGACTGTTCCCACGCGCGGACGGTAGCCTCCATCAGGACACGGCGCGAGACGCGGCGATCGCCCGAGTCCTTCGCCGAGGCCGCCCTGGTCCGCAGCTCGCCAATGGTGTCGCGCAAAGAGGCGAGGGCATCCTGGCGGCCGGAATTGGTCAAATCCCGCGCCAGCAAGAAGATTCTCGCCGTCATTTGCTGTTGCCGGTCAACTGCCGCTTCCTCGCCCTTCACCGCTTTGCGGAATTCCTTCGATTCCTTGAGCTCCGCCGCTTTCTTCTCGACGCCGGCGGTGTCTTCCCACCCCTTGAAGTCCACGGCTAGCGAGCGGTATTCGGAATAGGCCTCGATGACGTCGCCTGCCGCTTCGGCATCGCGCGCGGCGTCGCTGTCCTTTCTGAAGAGCACATCGATGAGCGTTTTGTCGATGGGCTTGCCGCCGGCCCGCATGGCCACCAGGTCCATCCAGGCCAGCGCCGCGGCGCAGACGGGCGACGGCGCCCAGCCATGCGAACCGGCGAAAATGACCAGGCGGTGCGGCGCGCCGCGGGCTTCGAGCTCGCGGTCCACCTGCCGCATCTCGGCGTAGTTGAAGTCGTCGGCGCCGGCCGTGCCGAAGAAAGGACGCGCGAAGTCCTGCGGCACCACGGTCCCTGAGAATCCCGCGGCCTGCGCGATGACGCCGGCGAACGCGCCCGTCGCCAGAAATGCGGTGGCATCGCGGGCGCCGCCGGACATTCCCGCTATATAAGCGCGCCGGTCGTCGATGCTGAGGGTCTCATGCGTGTCGCGCCACATCGCCTGGAGAGCCTCCAACGCCGGCGCCCGCGGGCCGTTCCTCGAGTTATACGAGCCGGCGACGATGTACCCGTATTTCTCGGCGCCCTCCGCGAAGCGCTCGACCGGCACGCGGCCCCGCGCCCCCGGATCGAGACAGTAGAGAATGGGCCACGCGCGCCCGGCGCTATAAGTCGAAGGAAGGTAGAGCGCGTACGACTGGCGGGGATCGGCGGAACAAGCGACCTTGTCGATGATGCGGCCGGTTGGCAGATCGGCGGCAAAGGCGGGGGCGAGCAGCAGGAACGGGACGACGCGCAGGCGCACGCGAGGCCTCCTACCTCTCTCCCCACTTCAACTTCTGCCGCAGTACGTCGAAGAACATCGACTTCGGCGGACGGATCAGCCGCAGCACGTGCTCCGAGCGGCTGCACACCACCTTGTCGCCCTCGCGCAGCGGTTCGCCGATCTGCCCGTCGAGGGTCAGGTAGGCGTCGCCATCGCGGGTGCGGATCAGCAGCGAGATGACCGCCGTGTCGGGAACGATGACCGGCCTGTTCGTCAACATGTGCGGGCAGATCGGCGTCAGGCACAGCGCGCCGACGCGCGGAAAAATGATCGGGCCGCCGGCCGAGAGCGAGTAGGCAGTGGATCCGGTCGGAGTACAGATGATCAGGCCGTCGGCCTTGTAGGCGCAGACGAAGTTGTTGTCCACGAAGGCGTCCAGGTCGATCATCCTGGCGATGGACGCCTTGGTCACCACCACATCGTTGAGCGCGCCGTAGGACGCCGTGGCGACGCCATCCCGGAGCACTTCGCAGTGCAGCATGCGGCGCGTTCCGATGCGGTGCTCGCCGAGCAACGCGCGCTCCAGTTCCGGAAGAACCGCATCGACGGTGATGGCGGTGAGGAAACCGAGACCGCCCAGGTTGACCGGGAACAGCGGAATCTCCCGGCCTCGCAAGGCGCGCGCCGCGGCCAGTAACGTGCCATCCCCGCCGAAGACGATGAGCAGGTCGCAACCGCCGGCAACGTCTTCGCGAGATCGGCCGCCCAACGAACCGATATAGGCCGCCGTCACCTCGTCGAAGCTCACCGCAAGCCGGCGCGCTTCCAGCCACTCGACAACGCCGGGGATCACCCGGGCGGCTTGGTCCACCTGGGGTTTCGAGATAATCCCGACGGCCTTAATGGTGTCCATGCAACAGGAACTCCCGGTTCCCTTCCGCGCCCAGGATGGGGCTCTCCATCAGGCCGGTTTTGAATCCCAACTCTTCGACCGCCGTGCGGACCCGATCGCAGGCCCGGGCCTGCAGCCCGGCGTCCCGCACGATCCCGCCCTTGCCGACCTCGCCGCGCCCCACCTCGAACTGCGGCTTAACAAGTATAACCATCTGGCCGGTTTCCTTCAGCAGGGGAACCACCACCGGCGCCACCAGCGTGACCGAGATGAAGGCCAGGTCGAAGACCGCCACATCCGCGGTCTCGCCGATGTCCTCGAACCGAAGATAGCGCGCGTTGATCCCTTCGCGGACGGTGACGCGCGGATCGCCGCGCAGCTTCCAATCGAGCTGGCCTGCGCCGACGTCGACGGCGTAGACGTGGCGCGCCCCGCGCTGCAGCAGGCAGTCGGTGAATCCGCCGGTGGAGGAACCGATGTCGAGGCACACGCGGTCACGGACGTCGATCTCGAAGTGGTCGATCGCGGCTTCGAGTTTCAGACCGCCGCGGCCTACGAAGCGGGGCTGCGCCAGAACCTCGACGCGGGCGTCGGCTGAAACGGCGTGGCCGGACTTCTCGGCTTTCTGACCGTCCAGAAGCACCTGACCGGCGAGCACCAGCGCCTGCGCCTTCGCGCGCGATTCCACCAGGCCGCGCTCCACCAGCAATTGATCCAGCCGGAGCCGCCCGGCCGGCTTCATGCGTTGCGCTCGACGATGAGGTCGGCCACTTCCCGCAGGCGGACGCCGCGCTCGCCGAAGGCTTCGAGCGCCCGGTGCGCTTCCCGGCGCTCCTGTTCGGCCATGCGGCGCGATTCTTCCAGGCCGTAGACGGCGGGGAAAGTGATCTTCTTCTGCTCGGCGTCTTTGCCAGCGGTCTTGCCCAGCGCTTCTGAGGACTGCTCGACGTCGAGAATGTCGTCGACGATCTGGAACGCCAGGCCGACATGCTGGCCATAGCAGGTGAGCGCCGCCAGTTGGTGGGCGTCGGCGCCGGCGCAGATCGCACCCATGCGGACGCTGGCGCGGAGCAGCGCGCCGGTCTTGGCGCGGTGTATGGTGTCGAGCAGCTCGGCGGTCGGCTCCTGGCCCTCGCCTTCGAGATCGGCCACCTGCCCCCCGATCATGCCGCCCACCGTGCCGGCGCCTACGGCGAGTTCCTCCACCAGTTGCGCCCGCCGTCCCACGGCGCCCCGGATCTGCCCCAGCACCTGGAAGGCGAGCGTGAGCAGCCCGTCGCCGGCGAGAATCGCCATGGCTTCGCCGAACTGCTTGTGGCAGGTGGGACGGCCGCGGCGCAGATCGTCGTTATCGAGCGCGGGCAGGTCGTCGTGAATCAGCGAGTAAGTGTGCACGAACTCGAGCGCGCAGGCCGATTCCTCCACGCCCGGTGCGAAATCCGCCACCGCGCGCGCCGCCTCCAGGCACAGCACCGGCCTTACGCGCTTGCCGCCCGCAAACAGACTGTAGCGCATGGCGCGGTGTATGGTCTGGGGCGGCGTGGATTCCGGCGGCACCAGGCGGTCCAATTGCGCCTCGATGAATTGCTGCTGCTGCTTGAGGTATTCGCGGAAAGTCATCCCTTGTCCGGGCGGAAGGCTTCGGGCTGCAGCTTGCCATTCCGTTTGATCAGCACTTCGACTCTGGTTTCGGCTTCTTCGAGCTGCTTGCGGCAGCGGTCGCTCAACTGCACGCCGCGCTCGAACAACTCCAGCGCGCGCTCAAGCGGCAGGTCCCCGCTCTCGAGCTCGTGGACCACTTTTTCGAGCTCGGTCAGGCTGACTTCGAAACTGGGCGCCGCGCTTTCCTGCTGAGGCTCGTCGGGCATCGTCCTATTCTAGAACAGCCGTCCGTGGCGCACGGACCGCTCACGCGCGCGGTCCCGCACCTGTGTTACCGAGCCGCGACCGCCAGGGAGCGGGCCTGGTAGTCAGAGACCTAGTGAGATTCCTTGTCGGAAAACGTGACGGATGAATCGACCTGAAGGAAGTCGATTGACGAATCAACTTCGAACTTGTGATAGTTCCGATAAACCAACTCGGTGCGGCGGTCCATCTCACCTTCGCCTCGCACAATCTCGATCTCCGTGACGGGCAGCAGATACTGGGTCGTACCGATCATAATCAGGTCGGAGTCGAGAGTGCCGGATGCATACCGAGTCTTGAAGCGGACCGGGATGTCAGTGATGACGTCGCTAACTCGCCAGACAGCCCCGGTGGCCGGGTCTACGTAGACGGATCCCGCGTAGGGAACGATGGCTGAACCGGTGGACCCTTCGATCACGGCCCATTTCGAATCCTGGCGGCCGACAGTGTAGTCAAAGACGGCAAGGCGATGGCCCCGCAGGGTGTCCCAGCGGTTCCACACCAGCGTGGCCCTGCCTAGAGCTTCGACTACATCCCAGAGATTGAATGGACGGCCCCCGCCCCGCTTCCATTGGGCGCGCGGGACTGGCTCTCCGTTGTTCCCAACCGGCCGATAATACTCATGCCCATTGTGGGCAATCCGACTCGAGTAAGTCGTCCCCTGTTTGTGCCACTTGTTGGAGGCGGCCCGACCCTGAAAGGCAGTGATCGTGGTGTCATAGGTGACGTCGGGCACTCGGGACCCGTAAGTCGCGACGTACTGCCGCATGAGCGCTAGAATTCGCTCCCGCTCGGCGCCGTCGGGCGGCGCATCGGTCTGGGCGATTGCCGCTACGCCGAAGACGAGCAGGCACAATGCGAGTCGCTGGTGCACCGCCCTCGATCTTAACGCGATGAGCCGCCGGTTGTGGCGGCCGGGACCGCGGCGGGAGTTGCCGGCACGAGCGCGCGCCAGATGGGCTGGTACCATTCGTCCTTCTCCATGTCGTAAACGATGAAGTCGGAGTCGAATTGCCAGTAGGTCCAGGCGAACCCAAGGGATTCAGCCGTGCGCGCCAGGTACGAAGTGTAGCGGACGCGCGAGTCGATGTCGCCCTTCTCGTAAGCGCCGAACTCGCCCAGCAGGATGGGCCGCTTCTCGGCCTTGGCCCACTTGGCGACCCCGCCGAAGTCCTCATCCACGCGCCGCTTCTCGGTGTCGCTGCCCCAGGTGATGCCGCTGAGCTTGGCGGTCGTCTCGCTCCAGGGTGCGCCCTGATGCGTGAATTGCATGGGCAGATAGTAGTGCACCGTCACAATAATGTGGCGGTCGTCGGCCGGCAGTTCCAGCTTGTCGAGGGCGTGAATCCCATTCCAGACGGCCGGCCCGATGACCACGTTGCGGGTGGGATTGGTTTTGCGAATGACGGCCAGCGACTCCTTGAGTAGAGCGTTCCACTTGTCGACGCCGAGACTGGAGTTCGGTTCGTTCAGGATCTCGAAGATCACGCCCGAAGGCGCGTCGTGGTAGCGCGCGGCGATCTGCTCCCAGAATGCCAGCAGCTTGGGCTTGCAGGCGTCTGCGTCCTGCCCGCAGATGTTGAAGTCGTGCTCGTCGAGAATGATGTTGAGGTTGTTGGCCAATGCGTTCTTCACCACCCAGTCGAGCGTCTTGAGCCAGGCCGGATCGAGCTGGTTCTGGGCGTCCATATGGCCGAAGGCCGCCAGGTTGACGCGAACCGTCGCGAACCCTCCGTCGTGTATGCGCTGAAAATGCTTTTCTTTGAATCGCGCCTTGGCGAAATCCTGCCAAAGCGGGTCATAGCCGATGATGTTCACTCCGCGGCCGATCTTCACGATCTGGTCGAGCGGATCGACAGGAGCCTGCGCTCCCAACGCTGCCGCCATCAGCGCGGATATTGCGATGAGTTCGAGCGATCTGTATAGCACGAGGGCTATTGTACCCGCTCACAGCCGTTTTCGCATCAGGAGGCCCTCGGAGCGGTCCTCGTAGTAGCGCGCGATGCGGCCGGCGGAGCGGAATCCCAGGCGGCGGTAGAAGCGTATGGCGGGGAGGTTGTCCGTCCTCACCATCAGCGTCACCGCGCGGACGCGCGCCCGGCGCAGGCGCGAGATGGTGTGGCGCAGCAGGGCGGTGGCCACACCCCCGCGGCGGTGTTCCGGCAGGACCGCGATCGAGATGATCTCCGCATCCCCTTCGGCAGCCGACGCCACCGCGTAGCCTACGATGCGCCGGGATCTCCGAGCCACGAAGAAGAAGCGGGAGCAATCGCGGTAGAGCTCCAGAAAGAGCTCGCGCGGGTAGGCCTCATGGGGAAAGCAGGCGTTCTCGATCGCGAGCACGCGCTCCAGATGGCGGCGAAGGAAGGGGACCGTTGCGATCAACGCTCCCAGCATAGCCCAGCGGGAGGCGTGCGCTCAGGCGTGCTGAACCGCTTTCACCCCGATCGCGTCGAGGACTGCGGATACACCGTCCGGCAGATCGAAGTGGGCGATGAGGGCACGGCGCGCGCGCGCGCCGGCGTCGGCGGCCAACTGCGGCGAGTCTGCCAGCAGCCGCAGCAACGCGACCAGGCCGCTCGAATCCCCCACATCGATCTGCCACCCGCATCCGAACTTGTCGATGATGCGGGCCGCGGTGGCCTCCTTCGGACCGACAAACAGCAGCGGGCGGCCGGCGGCCATCAGTGCATAGATCTTGCCGGGAACCAGCGTGCCGAGCGAGGCCGAAGTCTGCGTCACGAGGCCGACATGGCAGGCGGCCAGATGGGTGCCCAAAAGATCCCATTGCTCATACGGCTGCCACGAGACGTTGGCGATGGCGCGGGAGCGGCAGATCTCTTCCAGTTCGGGCCGGCGCGCGCCGCCGCCCGCGAAGACGAAACGAAACCGGTCATCATCGCCGAGCGCTTCCATCGCGGCTGCCACGGTGTGAATGTCGTGCAGCAGGCCCAGGTTGCCGGAGTAGAGCACCACTATCGGCCCGGACGGGGGAAGCGGACGCGCGCGTACCCGCGCTCCATCGGCCCAGTTAGCCGCGATGTGGATTTTGCTGGCAGCGACGCCGGTGGCCACAATCCGGTCGCGCATGCAGGGGCCCAGAACAATGACGCCATCGGCATTGCGCCGGCTGTAGTTCGTCAGCCTCTCCAGCACCCGCGTGATCGGCGAGCGCGGGGCCAGCACGCCCAACGCCACCGCCACATCGGGATACAGGTCCATTTCCCAGATGTAGTGGCGAACGCCGCGCACCTTCTTCAACAGCGTGCCAATGAGCGACAGCAGCGGAGGGGTGGTCAGCGTGACGACCGCGTCGCAATCCGAGGCCACCACGCTGAGCCACAAAGCGCCGAGGTAGAAGGAGGCGTAGGACAGCAGGCGGGCCGCGCGGCCGTGTCCGAACGGCAGGCAGGGCGTGCGCAAAATGCGGACGCGATGCTGTGCCAGTTCGTCTTGCCTCTGCCCGCCTGGCGCCCCATTGTAGGCAGCTCGGGCGCAGATGACATCGGCCTCGTGCCCCAGCGCGGCAATTTGCCGGACGACATCGTTCAGCAACTGGCCGGTGGGAGCCAGATCAGGCGCGAAAAACTGGTTGAGCAGAAGGAATCTCATGTGCAACCTGCGGGCGTCCCGCGGCGAGGATCTCCTCCGCCTTGAGACCGATCAGGTACTCATAGATAGACAGCAGCCGGCAATACGTGAACCCGGGCGCCCCGTCCAGGAAGCCTAGCCGCACGAAGTACATATAGAGGAACCGAAGCTCGGGCCGAAAGGGCAGGCGGAACGACAGATCCTTCAGCGCCCGGCGGCGAGCCACCGGATCGCGGCTGCACAGGTCGCCGAGACCGCAGTGAGGGCCGTCCCTTACCGCCAGCGCTTCCACCGCCTCGGCCGAAGAGTAGCGATTATGCTTCTCAAACCACGCTTCAAGGCCCTTTTCGAAGCTAAAATGCAGCATATGGCCGTCGAGGCGGCCTTCCGGGCCATCCACCGTGTAGCGCAGATTGATGCTGCGCTCGAAGCCGATCGCCTCCGGGCGGAAGAGGCGAACCAACCACGTCGGGTAGAGGCTACAGTGCCGCAGCCAGCGGCCCATGAACATGTCCTTGCGCCGGACACGGTAGGCGACCTCGCGGCAGCCGGGGTCGGCGGTCGCCGCCAGCATTTCATCGCGCAATTCGGGCGTGGCGACTTCGTCGGCATCCGGATTGTAGACCCAGGGATGCTTGAACGGCACGCGGAGCGAAGCGGCACGCTGCGAGGCTTCGTTGTCGAAGCGCCGCTCGATGACCCGCGCGCCAAACTCGCGGGCGATCTGGACAGTCCGGTCGTCGCTGAGCGAATCGAAGACCACGACGTCGTCGCTCCAGGCGACGCTCTCAAGACATCGCGACAGGTTCTTCTCTTCGTTGCGCGTCAGGATCAGGACACTGATATTCATAGTGGCGCCATTTCACGATGCGGGCCGGGTTGCCGGCGACGACTGCGCGGGGCGGCACGTCCTTCACGACGACGGCCCGGGCTCCAATGACGGCGCCTTCCCCGATGGTTACTCCGGGGCCGATGAAGGCCTCGGCTGCGACCCAGACGTGCGGACCGAGCGACACCGGCCGCCATACCAGCGGAAAGTCCGGGTCGTTGTAGTCATGCGTGGCCGTGCAGATGTGGCTGCGCTGGGACACCGTGGCGTAGGCGCCTAGCGTGACCGGCGCAACCGAGTAGCACTCAACGCCGTTGGCCAGGCAACTGTGGTCGCCCATGGTCAGGTTCCACGGCGCCCAGATGCGGCATCCGGGATAGGGATGCGCGCCCCGGCCTATGCGGGCGCCGAAAAGCCTGAGGAGAGCCCGGCGCCAGGCGTGGCAGGCAACGGGAGTGGGGCGATACAGAAACAGACAGGTCACGCCCCAGGCCCACCGCGCCAGCCGGTTTCGAACGGGCAAACTCATCGCAGGCACACCGAGGCTGGCTGGTCGCCCTGCCCCAAAATCCACTCATAGACCCGCTTCATTTCGCGCGCCGCCGAGTTCCAGGAGAAGTTCCGGCTCACCAGTTCCCGTCCCCGTTCTCCCATCGCCCGCAGAAGCGGCGGCGGCGTCCAGAAGAGCCGCTCGAGGGCGTTACGAATCTCGATCGGCCCGGGAGCGGCAATGGGCATGGCGGCGCCGGCGTCGAAACCCTCCGGCAGGTTGCACTCCGGGGTCATGAGCGCCGGGACGCCCGCGGCCCAGGCTTCAAGAACTGCCATCGGCAGTCCCTCGCTCTGGGATGGGAGGACGAAAGCCGACGCGCGCGCGAAGGAAGCGGCCTTGGCCTCGCCGTGCTGAGGACCGGCGAAAACCACCGTCCCCGCGATGCCCAACCCTCCGCAGAGGCGGCGCAGCCATGCGCTGTGTCCGCCTTCGTCATTACCCGCGATCACCAGCTTCCAGGAATGGGCGGCGGTTTCGCGTCGTAACTGCGACCAGGCGACGAGCAGTGCGGTGAGGCCTTTCTTGGGATGTAGGCGGCCCAGATAAAGAAGCACGTGGGCAGTCGGGCCGACCACTTCTTCCCATGGTGGAGAGGGCAGCGGCGCGGCGTCGGCCGGAATCTGAACCCCGTTGGGGATGATGCAGACCGGGTTCTTCAGCCCGTACCTACGGATGGAGCGGAACTCCGCGCGGGTGAGCGCATGCAGGCATGCCGCGCCTCTTAGATGGTGGTTCTCGAAGAGCGCCCCGGCAACGCGCTTCTTCCAGGGCGATTGCGCCAGCGCCCAGGAATCCAGCATGCCGTGTGGGCTGACCATGTAGGGCCGCCGCTCCCGCCGCGACCAGCGCAGCGAAGCGATGGAGGGGTACATCCAGATGCCGTGGGCGTGAATCAGGTCCAGGCCGCCCGACAAAAGGCGGTCGGTCAGAGTGGGTGCATAGCCGAAGTGGCGGGGTCCGCGAACCCGCTCGGCGCTGACGGGGAGGCCCCTCCACGCAGGTTGGTCCTCAAGGGTGTGCTCGTCGCCTATCCCATATATTTTCAGCTTGATAGGATCTATCAGCTCAAGTGCTTTCGCAAGCCCGCAGGAGGCGGGAAAGACACCCCCGCCATTTCGAGATACAGCAGCCGTCAACATGCCGATTGTCATGATCTTAGAAGGGATAGCTCATCCGCTCCGTCAGCGGTGCCATGCAGTAAGGACTCCACTGTAGCCATCACCAGCCTGGCCGAGTTCCCGGGTGTGTAGCGGCCGGCAATCTCGGCTGCCGCGCGGCCCATGGCCTCGAGTTGGGCGCGGGGACGGCTCATCAGATCGCGAAGCGCCGAGAGCAGGGCGTCTTCGCTCGCGGGGTCGAAGGCGAAGCCGGTCGAGTCGGTGACCACGTCACGGGCGCAACCGCACCGGTTCGAGACCAGGACGGGCAGGCCGCAGGCCATCCCCTCCAGCACCACCAGTCCCCAGGTCTCGCGAACGCTGGCAAGCACCAGAGCGTCGGCGGCGCGGTACACGGCAGGAAGCTGGTGCTGTAGGGCGGGTCCGCGGAACTCGACGGTGCTTCCGAGCCCCAACTCGTTTGCCAGCGCGCGCAAGCTTCGCTCGAGCGGCCCGTAACCGACCATCGCCAGGCGCGCCGGCGGGCAGGTTGGATCGCGCACCAGCCGCGCCCAGGCTCTGAGCAGCCGCTCCAGGTTCTTCTCCGGCGAGAACCGCCCCACGTACAGCAGCTCTCGCACCGGGCGCTCGCCCGTGGGCGGCCCCGAGTAGTTGAACAATCCCGAATCGATCACGGCGCGCTTGGTGGTGATGCAGTCGTCCGGCATCCCGAGATCGCGGAGGTACTCGCGATTGGACTCGCCGTATACATTCGCTGCGGCGCAGCGGCGGACGAATGCGCTCTTAATCCACTCTTTCCAGCGCCGGCGGCTGTAGTCGAAGCCGTTCGATTCAGCCCACAGGAGCTTCGGCCGGCCATGCAATTCGGCCCAGGCCCAAGCCGTCCAGGCGGCAATGTCGTAGTAGCCGCTGATGATGACGACCCGCGGATCGAGTTCCCCGAGGGAACGCCAGACGAACCGCGCCACCGTGGACGCCGGCGCATTTTCGTACGGCCCTTGATAGCCCCAGCGGTAGGGATAGCCGCAGGAGGGAGTCTCGATGCGGGCGAAGCTGCCGGAGGCCACGAACAGGACCTCAAAAGAGAGACCTCGCCGCTGGAGTTCCTGGAATAGCAGGTTTTTATAGTGAATGGGGTGGTTGTGAACGATGACCGCGGTTGGCATTCCGATTCAAGCCTCAACTGCGAGCGCGAGGGCCGGCTCGCCGATCCCGGCCAGGGCGGCCACGAGCCGCTCGCCGTACTTCTCAAGAGTGAATTCCCCAGCGCGCTCAGCCGCATTGCGGGAAAGGTTAAACAAAAGCGTTGGGGAAGTGCGAATGGTGTCGAGTGCGCCGGCGATGGCCTCGGCGTCGCGAATCGGGACAATCATGCCGTCGACGCCGTGGCGGACCACGCTGCCGGCATGGGGCGTCGTAATCACCGGCAGGCCGGCCGCGAGCGCCTCGTAGCACACCGTCGCGGAGCCTTCGCAAATGGAGGGCAGCAGGAAGACGTCCGCCCAGGCCAACTGGCGCGCAATCGCGACTCGCGGCAACGCTCCTGTAAGCTTGACCGAATCGGCCAGGCGGCGCGCGGCGGCGGGTGAGACGGTGATGTGGCCCACCATCCGGAACACCGCGGCGCCCTGAAGTTTGCGGGCGGCCTCGAGCACATAGGGACTTCCTTTGCGCAGGCCGACGGCGCCCACCGTCAGAACCCGGAGCGGGCGTGCGGCGAGCGAGCGCACAACCGGCGTGCCCGCCGCATCCACGCCATAGGGAATCACCACGGTGCGATCGACCGGACCGCCGGCGCGCCGTATGCCCTCCCGCACGAAGTGGGAGCCGCACACGATCAGGTCGGCGCTTTCCCACTCGCCGTGTTCCCGTGCCGAGAAGGCGGCGCGGTTGCCGTCGGGCTCAGGCCGCGGCTGCCAGTCCGGAAAGGCCTCGCGTTCCTCGGCGAGCAGTTCATCCTCGATGTTGGCCGGGACGATGGTCTGCTCCACCACCGTCATCAGACCGCGCTGGCGGGCCCGGCTCAACAGCCGCCCGCCTGCCGAGTTGAAGGTGTAGACCCCACCGGCCTTTCCCAGACCCGCCCGAAGGACGGCGCCGCAGAAGGCGCTGCCGGCCCGCAAATGGGCCCCGGTGAGCGCGGAGGGCGTTCGGGCGGCGGCTCGCCAGGCGGCATATTCCAGGCCGAACAGCGGGAAGGAGCGGATGCGCGATCGCGGAATGCCGCGCGGGACGCGCCCGGCGAGGCGTACCAGCGACTCGGGGAGCAGCGCTGGCGGGAGGCGGCGAAGCGGTTCCGCCCACCAGCCCGCGCAGATGTCCGTGCACAACGTCTCCAGCATGCCGGCCGCGTGTAGGATGCGGGGAACGGCGTAGTGCATCCGCGGGCCGAGTTGTGCCACCAGCCAGGAGGTCATTCGGGCACCGTCTGCGGAAACCAGTATTCGGGAGGGGGCGCCTGGCGCCTTCCCCGGCCTCCACGCAGGGCACGTTCGAAGGCCGTCACGACCCTGCTTTCCCAGTGGTCATAGGCGAAGTGCTTCTCGAAACGGTGGCGGATCAGCGTGGGAAAGAACCGGCCCGACCGAATGTCGTCTTCGAGAGCCAGGATCGCGTCCGCGAGTCTGGCTGGGTCGCCGGGCTCAGCGCAGCGTCCGATTCCGTACCGCAGAACCAGGTTCTCGATTCCGGTAAAGCGCGAGGCGACTACCGGCAGGCCGCAGGCCAGGTACTCCGTGAGGCGGCCGGGCGCCTGGAAGAAATTTCCGAGATCGTTGTTGGCGTAGAGAAGGACGCCGGCGTCGGAACTGGACGTGTACTCCAGCATGGTGCCGAAGTCGAGCCTGGGGAGCGTGACGACGCGGCCGGCGAGGCCCAGCTTGCGCACCAGTTCGCCGGCGGCCGGGTCGGCGCTGCCATCCGGCCTCCCGGTCATGGCCAGACGGAAGCGATCCGGCAGAACGGAGAGGGCTTCGAAGAGCTCTGGGACCATTCGCCGTGAGTGAAAACCGCTGTGCAGGCGCAGGATGAAGGCGTCGTCGCGGCCGCCGTCTATTTCGCGCCGGCGGGCGTCCGAGCGGAGCGGGATGGGCCAACCGGCGCTCAGGTGCGGGGGAGAGACCAGGACCGGACAGCGCAGCCGGTAGGCGGCGCGCATGATGTATCCGCGGTGGAATTCGTGGCTGATTACCAGGTCGCAGCGGCGTGCGAGCAGCCCTTCGAGCGCGGCCCGGACGGGGTGGGTGATGGGATCGTAGTAGTCGGGATCGTGGTAGACCAGGCGCTTGCCGAACAGCGGTCCCAGAAAAGCGAGCGCCGCACGCCAGCCGAGCCCCTGGGAGTGCAGGTAGATGACGCGGTCGGGACCAAACCGCGCCTTGAACAACTCTCGTGCCAGGGCGAACTCGGCGGCCAGGCGGTTGGCGCCTCGTCCAAACGGAAAGGTGCGGCAAGTCCACTTTGCTCCGAGAACTTCGCGAAGCAGGCTGTCTTTGCCGGCGGGCGTCACGGTGGTGACGCGCCACCCGGCCTTCTCGAGGGTCCAGGGAATCCACTCGGCGTGAGGAGTGGTGTCGGGATCGGCGGTGGTGATGAAGAGCACGCTGCGGTCAGTCATTGGCAAGCTCCTAGAGGAACCGGCCGTCTGGCCTGCCAGGGGCCGGGGAAAACCACCGAGGTCAGCACCACCAGGGGAATCCAGAACATGAAGACGGGCACGTAGATCGCGAACATGTCGTTGACCACGGAGGCGACGGCCGGCGTCAGCAGGAAGGTGTACGTTGCCTGCGCGATGCGATCGCCGGCGCCGGCGCGCATCCAGAGGTAGCGCATCAGGCGGCTGATCCCGTAGAACCAGAGACAGCCGAGGAACCAGAACTGGCGGTAAGCGGATCCGGCACCGGTCGGCACCATCCCGTAGGGCATTTGCCAGCCGCCGGGGGACTCGCGCGCGGGTATCATCATACCGGCCTTTCCGGCCTCTCCTACCAGCAACTTAGGAACGAAAAGCTGAACCAACACGTTATAGACCCCGGCTCCGTATTCGTACTGGTCGTCGGCGGCGGTGGCGTGGATGTAGTTCGCCATGGCCCAGAACTCGTGCTGCCCGGCATCGGCCGCGGCGCCGAGGAGTGCACCTGAGTTGGTGTCGCTTAGGCTCGCGATGTCTCCGCCGATCTGGCTGTGTTTTCGGTACTCCGGCGCGGCGAACATGGCCAGGGCCAGCAGGGGCGCCGCACACAGGAGCAGACGCCGGCGCGGCGTCCAGTTTCGTCCGAAATAGAGCAGGCATCCCACCGAGGCCACGACGGAAACGAGCAGCGCCCGCCGGCCCAGAAAGACGATGCCGGCCAGTTGCACCGCGAGCGCGGCGGCGGCCGGGAGCAGCCGGAGTCTGCCCCCCAGCAGCAGGCCCGCAAGCCCGCATAGCACCAGTCCGGGAGTCAGGTACAACGCGAAGAAATCGTAGACAACCGGCAAGCCCCTCCACTCCAGGCCATAGTTGCCGCCTACGGAGTAGTACGCCGCGATGCCGCCGCTGAGCGAGGCCAGCTTCAGAAACCCGGCGAGCCCGACGCCCACGGCCAGCAAGCCGGCCGCGTAGAGCCGGTTGACCGGGTAGCTGGTTCGTGGAGGCGCGCTCCACCGGGCCGGTGCTGGTTCGTGCCAGCCCGCGTAGACCGCCAGCGCGCAAAGCGTGCACATGATGAGAGCCCGGACGACGCCGTCGCGGGGCGCGGCATCGGGATTCCCTGCGAGCCCCACCGCCTGCGGAAAAAGGAACCCCAGCATGCCGCATCCTGCAGCAAACGGAAATTCGAGAATGCCGGACCGCCGCCGCACGGCCGGCGCCAGCAGCCAGAGACAAGCTGCTCCGAACAAGGCGAGGAAGAATGCGACGAGGGGATGCATCAGGCTGTGCCGAACCGAACCCGCTCCCGGGTCACGCGCAGAAGGTCTATGACCGGCGCGGGCAGCACGTGCCACCATCCCGGCCGAAGCCGCGAAGGCAGGCTCCACCGTCCGATGGGCAGTGGCTCATTCAGGCGCCGCGGCTCGCGGAGAATCCGTTGAATCAAGCTCAGGAGGGCAGCGCCTTGGGCTTCGAAGGTGAAGCGGGCCGCGATCGCCCGGCAGGCCGCCTCCGACAGGGCGTCGAGCTTGGAGCGGTTGCGGTCGAGTTCGATGAGGTGGGCGGCGGCTGCCTGCGTATCTCCGATGGGAAACAGCAATCCGGATTCACCATCGGCAACGACGTAGTCCGTGACGCCCCGGATCCGGGATGCGACCGGGACGCAGCCGGCCGCCATGGCCTCGAGCAGCGTGAGGCTGAGGCCCTCGTAAACGGATGGGAGCAGGAGCACGTCGTGAGCGCGCAGCAACCCCGGGACGCGTTCGCGTTCCACAAAGCCGAGGAAGGTGCTGCGCCCGGCGAGCGCGCCGGCTGCAATCCGAGTGCGCAGCCGCGCCAGATCGGGCCCTTCGCCGCTGACGGTGAGCGACAGGTTGACACCGGCGTCAAGCGCCCGCTCGACGATCTGTGGCAGCCAGTTCACGCCTTTCGAGGAATGGTCGACGCGCCCGTGGACCAGAACGCGGAGCGCGCGGCCGCGGTCCCGTAGGACGCTGGCGCCGGGGTTCAGTTCAACCGAGTTCGGAATCACATCGATGGAATCAGGCCGGAACCCCTGGCTGCGAATCAGATCCTGCCGGATGCGGGGGCTGACGGCGACGGTGGCGTCGGTCCAGTCGCGGACGCTCCTGGCGGCCCGGTAGGTGGAGCGGCTGATGCTATGAACCACCTGAACGCGCCGGACGTGGTGCGGCAGGTAGCGGACGAGATTCGTTTCGAGCGGGCCTCCGAACACGTTGATCAGGACAAGATCGGGGCGCTGGCTCTCGATGTAGTCCAGCAAGGCGCGCGCCCTGGCCTGGTCGTCATCGGTGCCGGTGGCGAGCAGGGAGCCGAACTCGAGGTCCTCGGCGCCGGCGGCCGCGCGAGCGTGCGCGGCGACCGAGCGACCGGCCTCGAACCACCTCACCTCGATCTGGTGGAGGGCCAGCGCGCGGCGCAGGTTCAGGAATGCCGTGTACATCCCGCCCCGTCCCGGAGCGCTGAGGCTAAGCACTTTCATCGGCATAGATGCGAGGGCAGAGAGGCGCGAGCATGGCGCCCGAAACGTGACGGTGGGCGACAGCGAGCGAGATCAGGAAGTCCGCCAGGTATCCCAGGCCACCGGCCAGGGGGATGGCGGCGAGTCCAAGATGCGGCAACAGCAGCCAGCCGCCCGCGAGGTGGGCGGCGGCGACAAACAGTCGCAACCAGGCCCGCAGCGGCGCAAGGCCAAGCCCGTTCAGAAGCGATCCGGTGGTGGTGGAGCAGGTGGAGGCCAGGAAGTAAAACGCCAGCGCCACCAGCAAGCTCGTCGGCGGCAGCGCCGCGCGGCCCGCCCACCACAGGATCAGGGGCCGTCCGATCAGCACAAAACAAGCGCCGGCCAGGGCCATGGCCGACGCGGTCAGCGCCAGATTCGCCCGGGCTGCCGAGCGGAGCCAATCCCAATCCTCGCGCGCGAACGCATCGGCATATGCGGGCCAGTAGGCGGAAGACGAGGCGTAGCAGATTCTGGAGACGGTGGCGAATAGCGCCAGCGCGACCGAATAGCGCGCCACCGCGGAAAGGCCGTAGAAATGGGCGATGAACAGGTTGGCCGTGTTGAGGATCGCCAGATCGCTCAGTTGGACCACAAACAGCGGCGTGCCCTGCCCCATGATGGCCCGCAGGCTCCCGCGGTTCCAAAGCACGAGCGAAGGCCGGACCGCGTTGCGATGTCTGCCCGTCAGAAGCCCCAGCGCGACCAGCACGGTCGCGGCGAGCGGCGGGAGCGCGCTGGCCAGAGCGAACCGGGTCAAGGTGGCGCCGTGACCGCGCATCCAGTAGAGCCAGACGACCGTCGCTACGCCGGCCGCCGCGGAGGCGATGGAGGCGCGGTATCCCTCCTGAAGCGCGGCGCACAGCGGCCCGACCCAGTTCAGGGCGAAGGAGCCCGCAAACGCCAGGCCGGCAATGGCGAATACCGCGCCGGCCTGGGAGCGCAGCGCGGGTTTGAGCGTGAGTAAGATCGCGGGATGGCGGCTCACCCAGACCGCGACCAAAGCCAACGGCAGCGAGAGCAATGCGAACGAGAAGACCGCCGTCGAAACATGGCGCCGCGCTGCCGGCCAGTCTTCAGCAGCGCACGCGGTGGCGACCGAATGCACCAGCCCGGAGCCGATTCCCATGTCGGCCAGGCCGGCCCAGGCGATCAGCGAACCGGCGGTCAGCCACAAGCCGTAGCCTTCCGGCCCCGCGATCCGGAGCGACAGGGGAATGGTCAGGAATCGAAGGCCGAACACGACCGCCGTCGCGCCCACTGCCGCAGCCGCGCTGTGGCGCGCATGGGCGCTGCGCCAGGCGGATCGATCGGTCAGACGGCCTCCGCGAGCTTGATGCAAACAGTGGTCTCCTGCGCCGCGAAGTTCCCCGGCGGCCAGCCTACGAAACGAAGCAGCTCGAGGCCGGGCGTCGCGAGCAGCAGTTCATCTGTGCGGAACAGGTCGCCCCCGGTGGTCCGGTCCTTATCGGTGTTGTCGACCAGCAGCAGGCCGCCGGTTTTCAGGTGCTTCAGTGCGGCCTGACAGCATTCGTAGCGCTGGAATCCGTCCACTGAGATGAGGTCGAAGTAGTCGGCTGGGAATTCGTGAATCTTCGCGACATAGGCCGCGCCTGCGAGCAAATAGACCTTGGCACGCTGGGTCCGCGCCCGCACGTCCCGGACCCATGCGGCGCTATCATCCACGGCGTGGACTTCGGCGCAGTGCTTGTCGTACCAGACGGTCGACATTCCGGCGCCCCATTCGAAGACCCGCGCGCTGGGCCCGAGCCGGGCGCGCACAAAGCGAAATGCATTCGAAGCCACCCAGGGTTCCGCGACCAGATGACCGAGCGAGACCCGGGCGATCGCGGTGACAAGCGCGGCTGCGGCGTCGCCGACCGCTCGCCGGCTGCGCAGGGCAAACTGGCCCTTCTCCGTGTGAAACCGTGAGGACCGCAAGGGTGAGCTTATGAGCATGCGAGGAGTTGCCCCTGCCAGCGCGTCGTCCGCTGGCTCTGATACCACTCGACGGTCTTCCGCAGGCCCATATCGAACGGCGTCGAGGCGCGGAAGCCGAATTCGCGCTCGGCCCGTCCGACGTCCAGACACCGGCGCGGTTGTCCATTGGGCTTGCTGGTGTCCCAGACGATGCGCCCCGAGAAACCCGTGATGGCGGCGATGCGGGCCGCCAGGTCGCGAATGGAGATCTCCATTCCGCTCCCGAGGTTGACCGGATCGGGCCCGTCATAGCGCTCGGCCGCGAGAGCGATGCCGCGGGCGGCGTCCTCGACGTATAGAAACTCGCGCGTGGGCGAGCCGTCGCCCCAGATCACGATCTCGTCGCGGCCTTCTTCGACCGCCTCCACGCATTTGCGGGTCAGCGCCGGAATCACGTGGGACGATTCAGGATCGAAGTTATCTCCTGAACCGTAGAGGTTGACCGGCAGCAGGAAGATGGCGTTCAGGCCGTACTGCTCGCGGTAGGCCTGGCACTGCACCAGCAGCACCTTTTTGGCGAGGCCGTAGGGTGCGTTGGTCTCCTCTGGATACCCGTTCCAGAGATCCTCTTCGCGGAAGGGGACCGGCGTGGACCGGGGATACGCGCACACGGTCCCGAGAACGACCGTCTTCTCGACCGCGTGGCGCCGGGCCGCCTCAATGAGCTGGATGCCCATGATGGCGTTGTCGTAGAAGAACCGGCCCGGGCAGGCGCGGTTCGCCCCGATCCCGCCTACTACCGCAGCCAGGTGAATCAGAACCTGGGGCCGGTGGCGCAGGAACAGGCGCTCAACGGCGTCGACTCGCGTGAGATCGAACTCGGGGTAGAGCGGGACGAAGATGTTGCGGCATCCCAGGGCTTCGAGGTGGCGCACCAGGTGGCCTCCCAGGAAGCCGGCGCCGCCTGTAACGACGATCCTCTTGTCGGGAAGACGGGTCATGAGTGCCTCCCCTGGGCGGCGACCGCGAATTCCAGGGCCTCGGTGCCGCCCTTAAGCCGGGATTCGACGGCCTTCATGTCGGCCTCAACCATGATCCGGACCAGCTCGTCGAAGGTCACGGTCGGCTCCCAACCGAGCACTTTGCGCGCCTTGGATGCGTCGGCGCAGAGGGAGTCCACCTCGGCCGGGCGGAAGTAGTTGGGGTCGACCTCCACATACTCCATCCAGTCCAGGCCGGCCCAGGCGAAGGCGAGCTCGACGAATTGGCGGACGGAATGCTCTTCTCCGGTGCCAACAACGAAATCGTCGGGCCGTTCCTGCTGCAGCATCAGCCACATGGCGCGAACATAGTCCGGCGCATAGCCCCAATCGCGGCGGGCGTCCAGGTTGCCCAGGTAGAGCTTGCGCTGAACACCGTGCTTGATGTGCGCCACGGCGCGGGTGATTTTGCGGGTGACGAAGGTCTCGCCGCGGCGCGGGGACTCGTGATTGAACAGAATGCCGCTCGATGCGAACAGGCCATAACTCTCCCGATAGTTCACCGCGATGTTGTGTCCAAAGACCTTGGCACAGGCGTATGGGCTGCGAGGGTGGAACGGTGTCGCCTCACTTTGGGGTGGCGGCACGCTCCCAAACATCTCACTCGATGAGGCCTGGTAGAAGCGGCAGTTCACGCCGGTTCGGCGCATGGCTTCGAGCAGGCGGAGGGTCCCGCAGGCGACCACGTCGGCGGTGAATTCCGGAATCTCAAAGCTGACTTTCACGTGGCTTTGGGCGCCCAGATTGTAGATCTCGTCGGGACGCACGTCGTAGAGCAGGGTGGCGAGCGAACTGCCATCGGTGAGGTCGGCATAGTGCAGATGGAAGCGGGCGCCGGCCTGGTGGAAGTCCTGATAGACGTGATCGAGACGGTCGGTATTGAAGCTGGATGAGCGGCGTTTGAGGCCGTGTACGTCATAGCCTTTGGCCAGGAGGAACTCGGTCATGTAGGACCCGTCCTGGCCGGTGCAACCGGTGATCAGAGCTGTGGGCATGGGGGAGCCTGAGAAAAGGCGGTCACGTGATTGGACAAAGAGTTTTCCATGGCGCAGGTTCGACTTACGGCGTTCAGGCGGCTTGGCGCGCTCGGGGACGTTGCTACTTTCGTGGCGGGAGGAAGAAAATGTTCAGCTATCTCACCAAGCTCTATCAACTCGGCGCACTGCCGGTCATCCGGCCGGGCACGACCCAAAAGGTCGCCGTCGGGTCCACATCGGTGGCCAGCACCCCGACAGGCGGCGGCATCATCCGTCTGCTCGCTACCACCGATTGCCACGTCGCACTCGGAACCAACCCGACCGCGGACGGCACCTGCCTGTTCCTGCCGGGAAACATGCCGGAGTATTTTGCCTGCGCGACCACCGACCAGGTGGCGGTCATCCAGGACTCGGCGGCCGGCAACCTGTACATCACACCTGCAATCTAGGAGGAGCGCATGATCGCGACGATCGGAACGTTCGCCGGGCACCGGGCGGAGGGCCCCAAGTGGTACGTGAATTCCGTCTCGGGGAACGACGCGAATAGCGGCCGATCGGCCGGCGCGGCGTTGCGCACGATCGCGGCGGTGCTGCCGCGAATCGGACCCGGCGACTCGGTCGGCCTGGCGCGGGGATCGTGCTGGCGGGAGCAGTTCACGGTCCCGGCGGATCGCGTACAGGTGATCGCGTATGGCGCGGGGAATCCGCCGCTGCTCGACTGCTCCGATCCGATCGCCAGCGCGGCCTGGAGCAAGACACCGGCGGCCACGTCCGTCTATCAGACCAGCGTCACGCACGACGTGGCGATCGGCAAGACCTTCATCGCCTGCTGGGAGAATGGCGCAGAGCTCCAGTGGAAGACCAGCGTGGCCGATGTCGACGCGACGCCCGGATCCTATACGTTGGCGGACACGACCTGGTCGCCGCCCTCGCCGGTGACGCTCTATGTCCACGCCTCCGATGGCTCGATCCCGGCCCTCAACGGCAAGCTGTATGAATACTCGAGCCGCTCGAACGGGCTGACCGCCTCGGGCAGGACAGGCTGCCTGATCGAAGGCATCCAAACCCGGCGCAATCTGCACAACGACGGCAGCCTGATCCTGGGGCCGTCGACGACTGCGATCAACTGCCTGGCGACCGACGGGCAATACCACAATGTGTTCGTCAGCCCCGGCTGCCGCCTGACCAACGTGGTGGCAAGCGGCGCTTATCATCCCTCCGCGATGGGCCTCTTCATCTGGAATCCGGCCGCAAACGGCGAGGACATTTACTTCGAGAACTGCCAGGCGCTGCTCGCGACCTACACCACCGGAATGGGCGGCGGGTTCGGAGGCCACGGAACGGGGGCGCTGGGGACGGTCACGTTCAAGAACTGCACGACCCAGAACTGCGACCTCGGGCTGGCCGGCGGCCTGGCGACGAACCTGGTTATCACAGGCTGCCACACCGTGGGGCCATGCTCTTACCCGATCAACGGAGACCCAACGACCACGACCAGCCTGACCGTGACGAACTTCACGGCCGATTCCGTCAGCACCCGCTTGATCAGCCAGTTCGCCAACGGGGCGACCGTGACCTTGAACGGCGTCACGGCCACCAGCACCAACAGCGCATGCGGGGTCTTTCTCAACGGGCTCAGCAACGTCAATTTGACGATCAGCGGCTCTGCGTTGAATGGCTTTCAGGCGGTGTCTGCCGACAGCGCTCCGGGGCTCCAGTTCACCTTCCTGAACAACAGCCTGCCGGCGGGCGCCCACAACATCTTCTGGTTCAATCCGGCTCCGGCGTCGATCAGTACGGACTACAACCAGGTATACAGCGGCGCGTTCGTTCAGTGGGGAGCCTGCAACATCACCTGGATCCAGTACCTGGCGGCTTCCGGACAAGAGCAGCACATGCTGAACTGGTACGTCGATTCGGTGAACGGACGCGATTCGAATAGCGGCCAGAGCCAGACCTTGGCTTTCGCCACCATCGCGAAGGCTCAATCGGTGCTCCAAGCCGGTCAGACCCTGGGTCTGGCGTGCGGCTCGCAGTTCCGCGAGCAATTGACGATCCCGGTGAACGGGGTGGCCGTGGTGGCATACGGAAGCGGGCAGAAACCGCTGCTCGACTGCTCCGATCTCATCGCGACGGCTGCGTGGACGAAGACGGCGGGACGAACCAGCGTCTACCAGGCCACGGTGCCGATCGACTCGGCGCCCGGTGCTACCTTTATCGGCTGTTGGGAGAACGACGCGCGGCTGAGCTATCAGACCAGCGTGGCCACGGTGGACTCTACCCCCGGCTCCTACACTCTGTCGGACACGAGCAGCTCGCCGGTTTCGCCCATCACCATCTACGTCAATGCTTCGGACGGCTCGAATCCAGCCGGCAACGGCAAGCGGTACGAGTACGCGCGGCGCAACTATGGCTTGATGGGCCAGAATGCGGCCAACTGCGGCATCGGCGGCATCGCCACGCGGCGCAATGAACACAACAGCGGCAGCCTCCTGCTGGGCAGCTCGGCCGTGGCCGCAAACTGCACGGTGAGCGATGGGCAATACCATAGCGTCTACGTGAGCCGCAATTGCCAGTTGTTCGGCGTCGTGGTGAGCGGGGCTTACCATCCGACCACGATCAGCAATTTCTACTGGAACGGGGCGTTCTCCGGAGAGAACCTCTACTTCGAGAACTGCCAGGCGCTGCTCGCGACCTACGTCACCAGCGTGGGCGGCGGATTCGGGGGGAACGGTACGGGAACGCTGGGCACGATCACCTACAAGGGCTGCGTGGTGCAGAATTGCGACGAGGCATTCGAAGGCTCGCTGGCGCAGAGCGTGGTATCCACGAACTGCCACATCGCCGGCCAGTGCCGCTCCGGGTTCGCAAACAACCCGGCTAGCCTGACCATCTCGAACCTCACCGCGGATTCGATCATCCAACGGCTGGTGGCGTCTCCGGCGAACGGATCGACCGTTACCATCAGCGGGCTGAACGCCACCTCGCCCAACAGCGCTTGCGCGGTGTACTTGAACGGCGCCAGCGGCGTCACGTTGTCGATCACCGATTCGGTGCTGGCCGGGTTCCAGTTGCTGTCGGCGGACAGTATTGCGAGTTTTAACTTCACATTCCTGCGGAACCAGGTGCCGTCGGGCGCCTACAACATGTTCTGGATCAATCCGGTGCCCACGAGCATGAGCAGCGACTACAATACGGTGTACTCCGGAGCCCACGTCCAGTGGGGAGCGACGAGCTACACCTGGGCCGCCTACAAGACTGCCACGGGCCAGGACACGCACTCGACGCCGTAAGGACCACATGTCAAAACTCGGAGGCGACGTCCTGGCGCGCGTGAATTCGAATCACATCGTTGCGCGCCGAAAAGTCCCACTCGGACCGGCGCGATAGAACCAGATCGCGGAGCTCCTGAAGATCGGGAAAGCCGCCGGCGCCGGTGAACAGCCTGGCGTCGTCCACAAGAATCACGTGGTCCTCGATTCCATGGTCCAAAATCGCCCCGATTTCCTGAAGGACCGGCGTGGCGGTTGCTCCTTTGGCTGTGATGCCCGCGGAACAGTGGCCGTCAAGCCAGAACAGGCAACGGTTGGAAATGCCGGAAAGAAGATTGGGGAGCAGGGCGCCGCTGTCGCCGTGCAAGATGGCGATGTGCGGAAAGGCCTGAAAGCGGCGGCCGGCGCGGCGGGCCAGATGCTCGCTCAGCTCGATGGAGACGATTCTGCCGAAGCGGTCCTTCATGGACCAGACCATGTCGCCGGCGTAGGTTCCGGTTTCGATCAGCGTGCCCGTATCGAAGGCCGAGGCGTATGCAGAGAGGATGCTCCGCTTGACGGCGTGCGGGGGCGGCAAGGGCTTGCCGCCGTCGATCCACTCCTGGATGGATAGAGTGGGCTCCATCCGCGGCGGAAGGGCGCGCTCAAAACGGAGGCGCAGACCGTGCAGCAGTTTCCATTCCGGCGAATCGGGGCCCAGCATTGCTCGCAATCGGTTTTTCATCTTAGTTCCAATCGTTGAGGACGGAGCCCAACACCCCCGTGCCGTCATCGGCAAAACGCTGGCAGGCGGCGCCGGCGGCCTCGCGTGTGGTGCGGTTGGCGCGGACCACCAGGACTACGGAATCGGCCAGGCGGGCTATCACGCGTGCGTCCGGCATCGGGAGTACAGGCGGCGTGTCGATCAGGACGGTGTCGAACTGCAACCGGACAGATCGCAGCAACTCACCCAAGCGGGGCGAGTAGAGCAGTTTGGGGGCGCGATCGGGCGAGCAGCCGCAGGGCAGAACACTGAGTCCCGCGATGTGCGTTGTCTCCACCGCGGCGCTTGACGCCCAGGCGCTGGTCCGGCCAGTCAGGATGCCCGTCAGACCGACCTGGTTGTCGAGGCAGAAGATCTCGTGCAGGCTGGGCTTGCGCAGATCGGCGTCGATCAGGAGCACCCGCTGGTTGATCTCGCTTAGAGCGATGGCCAGATTCACGGCCACCGTGGTCTTCCCTTCCCCGGCATTGGGGCTCGACACCACCACCACGCGAGGCCGGCTGCCGTTTTCGCCGGCCAGGATCACCGAGGCAACCACGGCGCGAAACGATTCGGCGATGGGCGTGAGCCCGTGCTCCCAGGTGACGAGCGCGAAATCGCTGGCAGCACGTCGCGAAGCCCAGCGGCGCCGCAAGCCGGTGGCTCCGGACGGAACCACGCCCAATTCGGGAACGCCCAGGCAGGTTTGCGCATCACCGGGCTGGCGCAGGTTATGGTCCCCACGCTCGCGCATGACGACGAACGCGGCGCCGGCCAAAAACCCCGACAGCATCCCCAACAGCGAGTTCGTGCCGACGTCGGGTTTGTAGGGAGCGCGCGGCGCTTTTGCGGGGTCCACCACGCGGACGTTGCTGGCCTTCAGGGCTGAGGCGACGCCCGCCTCCTTGACCCGCTGAAGCATGGCCTCGTGAAGTTGTCGGTTGCTATCCACTTCGCGCTTCAAGATGTTGTAGTGCGTGACCTTGTCCGCCTGATCGCTCACCAGGCGGGCTTGTGCGGAATACTCCGAGGCGAGGAGCTGCTCGCGCCGCTGGGCGGCTTCAAAGTCGTTCAAGATGCGGTGGACGATGTTGGTGCGCTCTTTTTCGAGCGCTGCATCAAGAGCGGAAATCTGGGCCTGCACCTTCCTCACCTTGGGGTGCTGGGCGGTAAGCGAACTGCTCAGCTCGGCCATCTGGCGGCGCAGTTCGGCCAGCTTCGACTGGTACTCCTGCAGGGAGCCGTCGTCGATCACCTCCGGGAGCGATTCGGGAGCGGCGTGCAGGGCGGTTTCGTACTTGGACTGCTTGGCGACGCGGTCGGCCTCGGCTCGCGAAAGCTCCTCCTGCAACTCCCGCAGCCGCTGCTCGGCCACGCTATCCTTATCCGAAGCGAAGACCAGGCCGGAGGCCCGGGCGTACGCCTGGAGCGCCTCGTCGGATTTCTCCAGCTTAATCTTGACGTCTTCCATCTGATGCGCCAGCCATTCTCCCGTGTTTTCCGTTGTCTTCCAGCGCGACTCGAGGTTCTGCTCGACGTACTCGGCGATCAGGGTGGTGACAAACTCAGCGGCCAGGCGGGGATCGGTGGAATCGCACGAGACCAGGATGAGCCGGGTATTGGGCTGGCTTCGAACCTTGAGGTTGCCGGCCGCCATGTCGAGCGCCTCGCCGCCGCCGGGATTAGGTGCGGCAAGTCCGAGGATCCTCCGCCAGGCCGAGAAACGATCCCGCTTCACGCTCAGGGGCCGGTGCGACAGGTCCAGCTTGGCCGAGACGCGTTCGATCAGCGAGGCGCTTTCGAGAATTCGGACCTGGGTCTGGATGTCGTATTCGGGGGAAGATGCGTTGCCGGCGTCGGGGACGAGATTGACGGCCCGCATGTTCAGGAAGTTCTCGTTCAGCCCCTGCCATTCGAGGACCGCGCGGGCCTGGTACACCGGGGTCTGCGGCAGGGTGTACAGGCAGGCGCCAATGAGGCCGAGGACGGCGGCCAGCAGGACGGTCCCCTTGCGCCTGCGGAGCGTACGCCAGTACTCGGCCGGGCCGAAACCCGGCTCGACGTGCTCGGAGGAGCTGTAACCGTAACCATCGCGGCGGCCAAAAGGGGCTTCCGGGTCGGGAGCCCGCAGCGCCAGATCGCGCAGGGGAGGAGGGTGGGGCGCGCCATTGCCATCGTCACAGATCATGTGCGGCAGGCCGGAACAGCATCCTCCGCTCCGCCATTTCGGCCGTTGGCTCCGAAGATTCCCGCCAGGCGCTCCACGGCAAGATCGAGCACGTCAACGCGGCTATGGAGCGCATCCAGGCGCGTTTTTACGGTTATTTGAGCATCCAAACCTCCGCCGACGATCAGGTTCTCGATGGCGAGGCGGGCGAAATCCGACAGGCTACGGACGCCTTGGGACTCGCAGACGCCCTTCAGGGCGCCGTATTCGTCATCGGACAGTCGAATGCTGATAGTTCTGGTCTTTCGTCTGATCACGGACATTCACGGCACTCCGGGGGAGAATGGGACGGATGAAGCTGCGGTCGATCTCGACGGCGACCGAGCGCTGCAGCAGCGTTACCGACAGCACGACGCGGAACTCCTTCTTTACAGCGGTGAGAATTCCCTCAAAGCCCTCGAGGGCTCCATGCTCAATGCGGACGTGTTCGCCGGCCTTCAGGAAAGGCCACGGGACCGCGGGCAGGCCGGACTTTACCAGCGACTGGATGGCCGCCAGTTCCTCCGGCTCGACGGGCTGGGCGATCTTCCCGGACCCGATGATCGCTACCACGCCCGGGGTGGTCAATACGGGCAGGCGTCTCGAAGGATCGAGACGACAGAAGACGTAGCCGGGGAACAGCGGCAGGTCCACGTCTTTCACGCGGTCGGACCAGTGGTTTCGGCTGCGATAGAGAGGAAGGAACTCCTCGTATCCTTTTGAGCGCAAAGAGGCCGACACCATCTTCTCGGACCGCGAACGCACGTGGAGAGCGAACCATGGCGCGTCGTGTTCCACCAGGTTCTTCGATTCTGCTTCGGTCTGTGGCTCGATCAAGAAAGGAACTCCGGTGGCGAGCGCGAGCAGGCTACCGCCCCTCCACTCCCATGTTTCGTTGTCCTAATGTGCCTGATAGGGAGTGGAACGCTTCCGTCCCGTTCCCTGAATACAATTGTCAGCGCGGCAGCCTAAGGTTCTCAGGGATTCGTAGGCTGATAGAATGGGCCTCTATGGATCTCTTGGCACGCAGTGCACTTACGTTCGGTCTGATCTGCATTTCGGCATTCTCGCAAGCGCCGGAGAAGAAAGCACAGCCGGGCCCCTCCGCGTTGGACAAGGCGACGCTCGAAGCGTACGTGCGGCACCTCTTCGTGTGGGGAAAGGCGATCACCGTCGAGGTGCAGGATGCGAAGCAGTCTCCCGATCTTCCGGACTTCTACACCGTAGACGTGCGCGGAACCGCGGGCCAGGCCAGCCAGGATGAGACGTTTCTGGTTTCAAAAGACGGGCATAAGATCCTGCGGGCAGTGGTCTTCGACATCGCTCAGAATCCGTTCAAGGCGGACCTGGATAAGCTGAAGACACAGTTTCAGCCGAGTATGGGGACCGAAGGCGCTCCCGTTGTGTTGGTGGTGTTCACGGATTTCGAATGCCCCGTCTGTAAGCAGGAAGCCATTATGCTTCGCCAGAACCTCCTGAGCGCGTATCCGAAGGAAGTCCGGCTCTACTTGAAGGATTTCCCGCTGGTGCAGATCCATCCTTGGGCCAAGGCTGCCGCCATGGCAGGCCGCTGCGTCTTCCGTCAGAACCCGGCGGCCTTCTGGGACTATCACGATTGGGTCTACGAACACCAGGCCGACATAACGGCGGACAACCTCGGGGCCAAGCTTCTGGAGTTTACCAAGAGCAAAGAAAAAGAGATCGACACGATGCAGTTCAATAGCTGCGTCGCTACCCGGGCTACGGAGGCGGAGGTGGACCGTAGCATGGCGGAAGGCAAAGAGCTGCGGGTAGGGGCGACGCCGACCGCGTTCATCAACGGGCGCCGGATCGAGGGTCAGATCCCGTGGCCCAGTCTGCGGGAGATCATCGACTACGAGATCGAGTACCAGAAGACGGCGAAGAATGCGGGCGAAGATTGCGGCTGCGAGGTGAAGTTGCCGTCGCCGTTAGGGAAGTAGGGGCCTGCAGGCCCCTTGCAGACCTGGAGGTCTGCCCCACATCACCACGCTAGCGGTGCTGGCGGTACCAATCCAGTGTGCGGCGAAGGCCTTCCTCGAGGCTGAAGCGGGGGCTGTGGCCGAGGTCGCGGACGGCGGCGGTGGTGTCCGCCTGGGAGTCACGCACATCGCCGGCACGCGGCGGCCCATAGTTGGCCGGGATCGAGACGCCCTCGATTTTCTGCAGCGTCTCCCAGACCTGGTTCAGCGTGTAGCGGTTGCCGTTGCCGCCGTTGTAAACCCGCCCGGAGATGCCGCTGGCGCAGGCAGCCTTCAAGGTGAGATCGGCCACGTCCTCGACGTAGGTGAAGTCGCGTGAATGTTCGCCATCGCCGAAAATGGTGGGCGCACGGCGTTCGAGCAGCGCCGTCATGAAGAGCGAAATCACGCCCGAATAGGGGCTGGAAGGGTCCTGCCGCGGGCCATAAACGTTGAAGTAACGGATGGCCACCGTCTCCAGGGCGAAACAGCTCGCGAAGGCAGCGGCGTAATACTCGCCCAGCAGCTTCTGCACCGCGTAGGGCGACTTCGGCCGCGGCGTCATGGTCTCGACCTTGGGCAACACCTCGGTATCGCCGTAGGCGGAAGAGGAGGCAGCGTAGAAGACGCGCTTCACGCCTCCCGCGACGCAGGCGCGGAAGACCTGGAAGGTCCCGTCGATGTTGGTTTCGTGCGAAGGCACCGGGTCCTTGATGGAACGCGGAACCGAGGGAATCGCGGCCAGGTGGAAGACGACGTCGGCGCCCCGGACGAGGGGTTCTATCGCGTCGTAAGCGCGGATGTCGGCCCGATGGAGATCCACCTGCCCGCGCACTTCCTCGAGGTTCTCCTCGTGCCCGCTCGCCAGGTTGTCGATCACCGCGACGCGCGCGGCGCCGCCGGCGAGCAGCCTTCTTACCAGGGTGGAGCCGATAAAGCCCGCCCCACCCGTAACCACATACTTACTCGACATGAGCCTCCAGTCTACTCATTCGGCAACCACATGGACAATCTTTACGGCGGCTGAGGGGGAAGTGGTGACGGTTTGGCGGACCGCCGCCAGCGAGGAGCGCTGGATCATGCCGCCCAGAATGTCGCGATCGAGCCGCGCCAGGTCCCGGACGGCTGCGGCGAAGGCCTCAGGACCGGCGTTGACGCTGCCGAAGACGGTCTGGTTGTGCCGCATCAGTTCGGTGAACGGCACCTCTCCGGTCGAGTTCGGGCTGCCCAGAATACAATAGACGCCGAGCGACGCCAGCGCTCCGAAGCCGGCGAACGCGGCAGCCGGAGATCCCGTGGCTTCGATCACGATGTCCGCGCGGATGCCGTCCAGCCGGTCGTGGTACCGCACTCCGGCGCGCTCGGCCAGGCGTGCCCGGGGATGATCCGGCGGCTCGAGCGAGTAGACCGACGCCTCGAGCCCCCGCAGGCTCAGCACCAGCGCGGCCAGGATGCCGATCGGGCCGGCCCCCAAAACGAGCGCCGTGCGGGCGCCGGGCTGGTGGATCCTGAGCGCGGTTTCGATCGCCTTCTCGACCACGCTCAGGGGCTCCATGAGGACGGCGCACGAGGCCAGACCAGCGGGCACGCGCACCAGGTCCGAGGCGGCGTCGCTGGCGTACTCACGCAGGTAGCCGTGGCGGCCGAAAATTCCGGTCTCGGTGTAGCGGCCGCTGGAACACAGATCGCGGCGGCCGCGGGCGCAGGGGTCGCAAGCCGGATGGCAGGGGCGCCGCACCATAGGAACCACCCAATCCCCGCAAGCGAGGCCGGAGACGGCGGATCCCACTGCGATCACTTGTCCCAGAGCCTCGTGGCCGAGAATGAGGAAGTCCTCGCCGGGCGGCGGGTAGCCGTGCCGAAACGCCGCCAGTTCGCGGTCGCTTCCGCAGATGCCGCTCTCCTGGACGCGGAACAGGACCTCGTCGGCGCCGCCAAGGGACGGCTCGGGGCCGTCCCGCACGACGACTTCCCGGCGTTGATAATCGAGACCGGCTAGGCGCATACGTCCGCTTACTCACGCGCGCGGTTCGGTAAGGTCGACCGGCTTGCGCGCCAGGGCGATCACCGAAAGGCCGCGCCATGGCAGCAGGGAATCCACCCGCCGCCAGAACCACACCGATTTGTCGAACAGCTTGAGGGTGACCTTGCTGATCCGGTTGCGGCGGAGCAGGCCGCCGTAGACCAGCCAGGCGAGCGTGCCGAACTTGTTCAACTGGTAAAGGCTCTCGACGCGGAATCCGGCCTTCTCGATCATCGCCGCCAGGTCCTGAGCGCGGAAACGCCGAAGGTGGCCGAGGGTGCGGTCGATGTGGCAGTAGAGCATCGGGTTCTGGGGAACCAGCACCAGCAGCGATCCCCCCGGCTTGAGCGTGTCGTAGACCGCGGCCAGGGTGGCCGCCGGATCTTCGAGGCATTCGAGCACGTTGATGCACAGCACCGTGTCGAAGCTCTCGCGCAGTTCCTCGAATTGGGCGGGGACGGCCGGATCAAGCGGCCGCACGCAGACGTTCGGGGTGCGCAAAAAGCGGTTCCGGAGGGCGTGCAGGTAGAGAGGATCGCGCTCGGCCGCGACGTACTGCAGACGCCTGCCCATGAGCCGGCCCGTGAGGCTGCCCAATCCCGCGCCGACCTCGAGCACTGTGTCCCCCAAATGCGGGCGCAGGATGCGCGTCAGCCAGCTCAGGTACTGCGGCGTGCCGGTTACGCTGTGCAGCATGCCGCGTCCATAGGGCTCGACGTACAGATCGTCAATGGCCCAGAAATGCAGGACCGTGCCGACGGCCTTGATGCCGTCCTTCCAACCGATCTTCTTGCCTTCCTCGTAGGTGCGGCCGTGGTAGCTGATCGGCACCTCGTAAATGCGCAGCTTCCGCTTGGCGCATTTCATGCTGATTTCGGGCTCGAAACCAAAGCGATTGGAGCGAATGGGAATGCTTTTGAGCAGGTCGGTGCGAAAAACCTTGTAACAGGTCTCCATGTCTGTCAGGTTCAGGTTGCAGAACATGTTGCACATGAGCGTGAGGCCCTTGTTGATCATGGAGTGCCAGAAGGGGAGCACGCGGGTCTGCTCGCCGGCCAGGTAGCGCGAGCCGAAGACGGCGTCGGCATGGCCGTCCAGGAGCGGGCGCAACAGGCGGGGGTATTCGGAGGCGTCGTATTCGAGGTCGGCGTCCTGTATGAGGCAGAAGTCGCCGGTGGCCTGCTGAATGGCCGTTCGGACTGCGGCGCCCTTGCCCTGGTTGACCTCGTGGCGGAAGAGGCGTATCGAGGGAATGGTCTCGGCCAGGCGGGACAGGATGTCCCAGGTGCCGTCGGTCGAGCGGTCGTCCACGATCACCAGTTCGCGTTCCATCTGCTCCGGCAGCGGCGCCTGGATCACTTGCGCGATCGAGCGCTCGACCACGGTGCGCTCGTTATAGACGGGGATCAGGATGGAGAGCTTCATTCGACACAACCAGTATAGTCGGCTGGGTGCCAGAGTCCGCTCCCTGACGGTCGCGGTTCGGTAAGCACCGGACCGGCTGTCAGGCGTAGCCCAGGGTGCGGGCCGCGGCTCTGAGCTCGTCACGGAACTTCGGGTCGGCGATGCCAATCAAAGCCTCGGCTCGCTGGCGGAGATTCCGGCCGTGTAAGTAGGCGACTCCGAATTCGGTAACTACATAGTGGACGTCGCCGCGCGATGTTACTACTCCCGCTCCGGGCTTGAGCGTGGGAGTGATGCGGGAGATGGTTCCATTCTTGGCGGTGGCGGGGAGGGCGATGATGGGGACGCCGCCTTTCGAGCGCGCGGCGCCGCGGATGAAATCCACCTGGCCTCCGATGCCGCTGTAGGGCAGGTGGCCCACGGAATCGGCACAGACCTGGCCGGTCAGATCGATCTCGATCGCCGAGTTGATGGCCACCATACGATCGTTTTGGGAGATCACGAAGGGGTCGTTGGTGTACGCGGTGGGGTGGAACTCGAAGATCGGGTTGTTATCGATGAAATCGAAAAGCCTTTTCGTGCCGAGGACGAACGCGGAGATGATTTTGTGCGGATGGATGGTCTTGCGTTCGTTGTTGATGACGCCCAGTTCGATCAGCTCGATGACCTCGTCGGAGATCATCTCGGAGTGAACGCCCAGGTCCTTGTGATCGCGCAGGGCCAGCAGCACCGCTTCGGGAATGCCGCCGATTCCGGTTTGGAGCGTCGCGCCATCGGGAATGAGCCCGGCCACGTGGGCCGCGATGGCGTGATGGATCGGCGTAATCAGGCACTTCTTGTACTCCGCCAGCGGGTGCGAAGCCTCTACGATGGCGTGCGCTTTGCTGACGTGAATGAAGGTGTCCCCGAGGGTGCGGGGCGCCTGATCGTTGACCTCAACGATGAGGTGGCGGGCGCAATTGGCGCCGGTGAGGGTGACATCAACTCCCGCGCCGAGGCTCATATAGCCGTAGTCGTCGGGCGGGGTGCACATGATCAGGGCGACGTCGATGGGGATGACGCCGGTCTGAAACAGGCTCTCGATTTCGTGAAGGAAGATGGGAATGTAGTCGGCGCGGCCCTCCTGGACGGCGCGGCGGACGTTGGCGCCGATGAACATGGCGCTGTGGCGGAAAATGCCTTCGTACTGGGGCAGGGTGTAATCGGCCGTGCCCATGGTGGCCATGTGGAAGATCTCGACGTTGCGAAGCTCGGAAGAGCGGCCCAGCAGGGCGGAGATGAGGGCCTCGGGCTCGGAGCAACCCTGGTGCACCAGCACGCGGTCTCCGGACTTGACGGCCTGCAGGGCCTCCGCTGCCGTGCGGATCTTGGAACGGTAGCTCTCGATCCAGTACATGGCTCAGGCCCCTTCCGACAGGACTTCGGCCAGCGGCCGGTACTCGGCTTTCCAGGCGGCGGCGAGGCGGCGGTGGACGCACTGGCCGCGGTAGGTATAGACGCCGCGGGCAAGCTGCGGGCACTTGCGGAAAGCGTCTTCGATGCCCAGCTCGCCGAGGCGGAGCAGATACGGCAGGACCGCCTGCGCCAGGGCGATTGAGGCGCTGCGGCCGATGTCGGCAGTCAGATTGGGAACGCAGTAATGAACCACGCCGTGGTGGATGAAGGCCGGCTCGGCAATGGTGGTGGGACGGCTGGTTTCGATGCAGCCGCCTTGATCGATGGAGACGTCGATGAGGACCGAGCCGCGGCGCATGGCTTCGACCATCTTCCTGGTGACGATGTGCGGCGTGCGCAGGCCGGGGACCAGGATCGCGCCGATGACGACGTCGGCCGAGCCAACGGCGGCGGCGATCGAATCGGGGTCGGCGAGCTCGGTCGAGATGTTGGGGACGTGATCGACCAGGTCGCGGAGCTTCTCGGCATCCACATCGAGGATAGTGACGCGCGCGCCGGATGCGGTGGCGGCGCGGGCCGCGCGGGCGCCGACGACGCCGGCTCCCAGAATGACGACGTGCGCGGGAGGGATGCCGGGGGCGCCGCCGAGCAGAATGCCGCGGCCTCCGGAGCTGGAGCGCAGGAGGTGCGCGGCGAGCGGAATCGCGGTGCGGCCGCACAGCTCGCTGGCCGCGGCGAGCACGGGGTGGCGGCCGTCGGGCGTCTCGATGATCTCGCAGCCGATGGCGGTGATCTGGCGTTCGAGCAGACGCTCGAAGACCGCCTTGCCGGCGACGGCCATGTGATAGAAGGCCATGATGGCGGTCCCGGGGCGGCAGAGATCGAGCTCCTGGGTGGTAGGGACGGAGATGCGGACGATCAGATCGGCGCGGGCGATGACGTCGGCCTGGGAATAGCCGATGCTGGCGCCGGCGCGGATGAACTCATCGTCGCGGAACATGGCGCCCTCGGCCGCGCCCTGCTCGACCCACACGACGTTGCCGCGCTCGACGAGCTGGCGGACGACGGGCGGGGTGAGGGCGACCCGGCGGTCGTGGGGATCTTTCTCGCGCAGGACTCCGATGTTCATGGGAGCGTACCGGGGCTAGTATAGCGCGGGGGGCGGCTTCAAAAACGCCTTCCACATTTCACACAGAACTTGTCGCCCTGCACGGTTGGTGTTCCGCAGCCGGGGCAAAACCGACCCTGCGAGGGAGCGGGGCCGGCGCCAAGCTTCGCGTCCGGCGTGAGGCGACGTCTTGGATTGGGTCTGGGCCGGCGCGGCTGGCCCAGGGCCGGGCTCCAGTGCGAGGTGACGAGGGGGAGGTGGTCAGCGCGATCCTCGACGGCCGGGCCAGCCGCATCTCCGCCCAGCGCTGCCTTTCGCTTCTTATAAAGAAAATACGCCCATATGCCGCAGCCAACGCTGAGAATCCACGCCGGGGGAAAAAACAGGAAGAACCCCGTAAGGACGAGCGCCAACACAAGATATCGAGTTAGCGCATTCACGTGTAGCTGGTTGAGTCCCGGCAGAAACACACCACAGTGCGGGCAATTGGTAAGTTTGCCGGACTTGCTTCCGATGGGGCCATACATGCCAGAAATTACTTGTCCGCACTTGGAACAACTGTAGATTTTTACGATTGGCATACGGCCGTTCTCGCTATGAGTTCCGAGGGTCGCTTACTTTCAACGCAGTTCCGGGCAATCTCACGAAGCTAGTAGCCTTCCTCCTCCAGGCGGACCTTGCCGGCGAAGTGGCGGTAGATGAAGACCGAGTAGGCCAGGACCAGGAGCATGCCGGGGATGAACCAGATCAACGCCACGGAGAGGCCGTAGGGATCGGTCTGGGTGCTGGCGATGGTGAGGCCGAGGCGGGGGTCGGTGTTCGAGGGCAGGACGTAGGGGTAGATGCCGAAGACGGCGCTGGTCAACATGCCGGCGATGAAGGCGCAGGAGGAGAGGAAGGCCTTCAGGTCGTCGTCGCGCAGGATGAAGACCAGCATGGCGATCAGGCCAGCGAGGGCGAGGTCGGGAAAGATCCAACCCCAGATGTACGTGGTCAGGTTGTGGAGGACCAGCGGCTGGACGCGAAAGGTGGCGAGCGTCACGGCGGCGGTGAGAAGGGCGACGGCACCCCAGGCCCAGCGGGCAATGATGCGGGCGCGGTGCTGGATCAAGTCCTCGTTCTTAACGGCGATCCAGAGCGCGCCGTGGACGGCCAGGGTGACGAAGGCCAGCAGGCCGACCAGGATGGTGTACCAGTCGAGGATGCCGACGTCCTTGCCGGTCTGGAAATCGGTCCATAGAGGCAGAAAGAAAATGCCGTTGGCGTCGAGCGGCACGCCGCGGATCACATTGCCGAGGGCCGCGCCGTAGAAGATCGCCAGCAGGGCGCTCGCGAGCATGAACAGCGCGTCGAAGAAGGGACGCCACAGGTTGCCCTCGAGATGGTTGCGGAATTCGACGGCGATGCCGCGGATGATGAGGAGCCACAGGACCATCATGAGCGGCAGGTAGAAGCCGGAAAAGCTGGAGGCGTAGAGACCGGGGAAGGCGAAGTAGAGCGTGCCGCCGCCGGCGATGAGCCAGACCTCGTTGCCGTCCCAGACGGGCCCGATGGAGCGGATGACGCGGCGGCGCTGGGACTCGGTGCGGCCGACGGAGAAGTGGAGGATGCCGGCCCCGAGGTCGAAGCCATCGAGGATGACGTAACCGGCGATCATCAGTGCGACGAGACAGTACCAGACGGTGGCCATAGGGGATCCTTAGTGTCCGCTCCCTAGCGGTCGCGGCTCGGTTACTCCGCTCCCTGACGGTCGCGGCTCGGTAACCCAGGGCTCGGGGCCGTGGTCGAACTCGCGGTGCATGAGGAACAGGAACAAGATCGCCAGCAGGGTATACATTCCCATGAAGCCGAGCAGGGTGAAGAGCGTGTTGCCGCTCGAGACCTGCATGGACGGACCGGCGGCGGTGCGCATGAGGCCGTAGACGAGCCAGGGCTGGCGGCCGAGCTCGGCGGTCATCCAGCCGGCGGTGTTGGCGATGAAGGGGAACGGAAGCGAGAGCATGAGGACCCAGAGCCAGGGGCGGGATTCGTAGATGCGCCCTCCGCGCAGCAGCCAGAGCGAGACCAGTGTGACGGCGATGAACAGAGTCCCCAGGCCGACCATGATGTGATAGCTGTAATAGAGCAGCGGGATGCTATCGGGATGGTCCTCGGGGGGAAAGGCGTTGAGGCCTTTGACCTCCGCGGCCCAGTTCTGGTAGGTGAGGAAACTCAAGGCGCGCGGGACCAGCAGCGGGTTGTCGAGCTTGCGCTTTTCCATATCGGGCTGGCCGAGGATGGCGATGGGGGCGCCCTGGACGGTCTCGAAAAGGCCCTCCATGGCGGCCAGCGTGACGGGTTGGAAGCGCGCGATCATGACGCCCTGGCGGTCGCCGGTGGGGAACAGCATGAGCACCGAGGCGATGGCGGCGGAGATGATGCCGGTGCGGACGAAGATGCGGCCGTACTGCTCCTGTTTCTGGGAGAGCAGGTAGAAGGCGCCGGCGGCGGCCATCACAAACGAGGCCGTCACCACGGTGCCGAGCATGTTGTGGAGATACATCCAGAAGGTCCAGGGGTTGAGGATCAGTCCCCAGAAGCTGGCGAGGACCACGCCGTCGCGGCCGCTGGCGTAGGCGACGGGGTGCTGCATCCAGGCGTCGGTGGCGACGATGAAGAAGCCGGAGAGCCAGGTGCCCGCGAACAGCACCAGCGAGACCAGCCAGTGGAGTTTTCGGCCGAGACGGTTCTCGCCGTAGATGAGGAGTCCCAGGAAGCTCGATTCCAGGAAGAAGGCGAAGACGCCTTCCATGGCGAGGGTCTGGCCGATGACGCCGCCGGCGTATTTGGAGAAGCGCGACCAGTTGGTGCCGAACTGAAATTCCATGGGGACGCCGGTGACGACTCCGACGGCGAAGGTGATGGCGAAGATCTTGATCCAGAAGCGGGCGGCGTGGTTATAGCGGTTGTCGCCGGTTTTGAGAGCGATGGATTTGAGCACGAAGATCAGCAGGGCGAGGCCCATGGTGAACTGCGCGAACAGGTAGTGGAACGTGATGGTGAAGGCGAAGTGAAGTCTATGCAGCGCCAAAACGGAGTCCATGACCCAAAAACCCCCGATTGAAGTATGCAAGATTCATGAGATGCTCGCAAGCGCCCGGAGGATGCAGGAGAGCCGGGCGGGTGTCCGTTTGTGGGACTAGGTTCAATGTGATCTTTTTTATTTTCGATCTTTCGCGCCCCGGGCCGGCCCGACGACCGGGAATGCTGCTGAGGGGAGGCATGATGTCACCGGCACGAGGGTAGCGCGGGGCGGGCGAGCGGGCGCGGGGCAGAACCGGCAAGTGATTGAGGCGCGGGAAGATTTAGCAACGGGAGTGGCGTGACGGGCTTTTCGGCGACAATTAGAAACCCCTTGCCGGGGCGCGTGCTCTCAGTGCCCTCACCCTCAGTGACGCCCACCGAGGACCGTGAAACCCGAAACGATCTCGCCGAAACGGTTAAGAAGATCCCCCGTCCTTCTGGCCGGCGTCGTCCTAAGTCCCACGGGTGTACATAAACGGACCAGCCACTGCGATCACTTCCTCGTCGATAACTGCGAGGCCGTGTAGGCCAACACGGGATGTGACACGGACAGCGTTGAGATCTCCTAGGGACGTTGCTCTCTGCGAGGATGCAGGAGAGCAGGGGGGCTATTTGTGGGACTAGGTTCACCCGCCTTCAGCGCCAGCCCAGCGGTCCAGTCGATCGCGGCTCCCGTGCGATCAGGTCCCCAGACCACATTCAGAGCGCTCATGAGGTTGGCGCTTTCCCGTATGTGGTGCTGTAGAATTCCTCAACCGAAAAGCCAGCGTCGCTTCGCTCCGATCTCCCTGATCGACGGATCGACGAGAGGAGAACAGTGATCGGTATCAGGGGAGAATCAGTGATCGATTTCGGGAGAATCGCCATTCTGCGAGGCGACGCCGGACAGCGCCAATAGCAAAACCACCGCTGTTTTCATACGGACACCGGTGGGCCTGGCGGCTCTTTGGCCCGGGGCTTGCGGAACAGCAAGATGCAGCCCAGAGTCAGCGCCGCTAACGTTGAGAGATCAGCCAGGAGGAGCGGCGCGAGGGAATCGTGCGGTCCGGACGAAAACGGCCCGCCGAGAACGCTCGTCGGCCTGATGACGAGTCTGGGACTGTTCTTGTTGAGTTCGCTTGGGTCATCCTCGAAGTCTACCGAGAGGACGCACCGTTCTCCGGCAGTGACATAAAACCTCCCCACAATCAGACCGCTCGTGTCGCCCGACTGGGGCCCCTCTATTGGAAGTGGCCTTTCTGGATCACTGTGCGCGATCTGCGTACCTCGACTCCTGAGACTCCAACTCAAACCCTTTATCAGGCTC
>Ga0182027_10001477_pt1 | contig 39368 bp, 32 predicted proteins | sample 712E1DmetaG_FD_121300 | JGI IMG/M metagenome (GOLD analysis project Ga0182027, IMG submission 121300) | Permafrost microbial communities from Stordalen Mire, Sweden - 712E1D metaG (Illumina Assembly) | ecosystem: Environmental > Terrestrial > Soil > Wetlands > Permafrost | place: Sweden...
CTATCAATGTGCTAAAAGAGAGATTTAATGGCAATATCATATTCAGCGATTCCCTGTTTTTTATTGAAAATCGCTGAAAGGAGCTTCAACAACTAGGCTGAGTTCGGATGAGTTCCCTCCCCCGCTACAAAACGAATTGCCTCGGCTTATCCGAGCGTTTTCATTTTTTTACAGCATTTGGATGATTAAAATCGAATTCAGGTAGCTTGCCTTTATTCATTTTCCTCGAACTGCCAATCTGATTTCTTTTTTGCGAATTCATTTTGAATACGATTTAATTCTATCGTAGGGTTTTGTACTACTTGCAAAGTATCTCCTCTCTGAAAATAAATGTTTCACCAGACTCATCATGCAGTACCACCTTTATACCAGATTGCGCGTCAATTATTTTTATTAAATGTGAAGGCGCAGAATTCTAGACCTGAGCAATTGTTTTGGAATTGCTTGTACATTTAGACATATCAGTAACCAAGGAACGGTATTGCAACAGATTCTACGATAAATAAAGTTATAAGCCATGAAGAATGGCTTTGTAAAATTTTTATTCCTTGAAAGACCATCTTTACCGGTTCACTGCTTCTTTGAGCAGCCACTTCTTCCAATTGAGAGACCATTCCTCTACATTTTCCTTTGTAACGCGAATAGGTGGATCCACAATCAATTCTTTTTCTGGTGCTTGATTATACAAAATTTTATTAAGCAATACTTCGACTGATTTGTATCCCCATAAAAAACACCCCTGTGCAAGGAGAACTTGTACATGACCACTCTTTATATACTCTAATTCACTCGGGAGTGCATCTGTCGCAACGATTTTAATCTTTCCTGGTTTCCATTTTATCCCATCCTTTATGAAAAGCGGCCATCCGCCAATAAATACCCAGCCTCCAATTTGAGGATATTCTTTTTGTGCTCGCGCGACTACTTCAGATGCTTTCTCTGGAAGTTCATCATGATAAAAGACTCCATTAGGAAGAAGTTTCATCGATGGATAGTTTTTCAGTTCTTGCAGAACAGCTTGAACAATGCGCTGAAGATTCTGTGCTTTCTTATTGCCAGCAATAATTGCCACGACACCATTTTCATTCATTTCATGAGCGAGCTCTTGCATGAGTGCATGCCCAAATTCAGCATTATCTAAACCATAATAGGCGAGTCGTTTACTGCTTGGTGCGTCATTATTAAAACAAACAACCTGAGTACCACGTTCAACAGCTTCATCGATGTATGGAGTAAGAATATTTGCATCACTGCAAGCGACAGCAATTCCTTCTGCACCAGAATGAGCAAGCTGTTCAATTGACCGAGCTTGTTCTTGCGGACTCTCGGTTTGTGGAGTCCGCCAATCTATAACAACCTCTACACCTTTCTTTGCCCCAATTTCTTTTGCAGCAACGCGCGCTCCTGCGTATGCGGCGATGAAGACGGGATTGGATTGGCTTTTACCCACCAGTCCAATAGTAATCTTTTTCAATTTCCCTTTATTGTTTGCATTCTGAGCGAACATTTGTCCGAAGTTTACAAGAACTAGACAGACGAGAAAAATGAGTTTTTTAAACATGATTTCTGAACCTTTCATATTATTCATATGGATGGAAAAATAATTTGGAATAATTTATCGAAATGTTCTTGAGTCTCTTCGAATTAATTCAACCTCTCTTATAAGCATATCTTTTACTATGAAGTAGACATTGTTTTTTCGTAAAACCTTCGTAACCGAATTGCCAGCAATGTATTTTTTAATTGAGCAGATCTGAGAGTTGTCTGATAGTCATTTGATTTATCGGCCTAAATGAATCACCTGACATATATTTTTTCAAACTATAAAGCAATTGGCGGGCTTCCGGACGTTTGTCGGCATTCGCTATTAAATCGACACCGGATACGATAATTTCACCCTTTCCGATTTTTGCTTCAAACATTAAAGCCAACGGCCGGTTTTCAAACCAGGTATCAATGATACGCACAATAGGTTTGAGTTCCGGCGTAAAGTCTGATAATACTATTGCATTAGAGTGACTCATAGCGTCCCACCATTCCCAGTTGCTGTAATAATCTGTTGGAAAATCAGCAAATGCCGGGTGTTTAGAATTACAAAGAATACCCAATGTGTGAGGCGCCTGTCCCTGTGTCCATGCTGTATTCCAAAATATACTTGAGAAACCAACGGCAATGCTCCCCCCTTTGTCCGGTTTAACACTCCCCTTTTTTAAAGTCAACAATATCTTTCCACCATCATTAAGTGTCTCAATAGCTTTCTTATCGAGCACCTGTGTTACTAAAATATTTTCTTTGATTTCCGGCGGTGTAGCAGGATAAACCCAGATATTCCAACTATTCTCAAATTTATCGACAATTACTACGAGTGTGAGTTTTTGTGCTTGTTTTATTTGAGATAATGATTGATTAATTTCGCCAAGCTGTATTCCATTTCCTAAAGGGATATTTACTTTTTGCAGGTTGCCCCTGGCTATAATTTTTCCTGAACCATCCTCTAACAAATGCCACGTAGGAATAATATTGGTGAGTTCATGTTCGCCAAAATGAGCTATTTCAACTGATGCAATCAACGATTCATTGGAATTGTAAATCATTTTAGGCAGCCGCGCTAATGGAACAGTCGTATTACAAAATTTGCAGAATTCATCCTGGGTGATGTAGTCTTTCTTTTCCCAAAATGCATTGAGAATTCCTATCAAGGCAGTTCCCTGACCTGGAAAATCATGCAGGTCGAGTAATTGGAAGCCACCCAAATCTTGAGTTCGTAAAGCTGCTTCAATTTCAGCCTTGTAACACAGCGCTTGCAGCTTGCCTGATGCCAACAGTAAACTATCTGCTAATAACCCCAAGTTGTTTTCTTGAAGCGATTCTTTAAAAATTTCAAAATTTTTCGCCTTCAATATTCCATTGTAATGCGTGATTTCTTTAAAATCTGGGAAGACGCACCATTGGCCAATTTCATGGCTTATAGTAGGTTTATCAATAGATATTCTAGTTTTCCAATCATAATTTGTTCGGGGAGGTTCTGCATTGATAATGCTGTTTAGACCCTGTCCCCAGCCCTGAATTCGAGGTCCGATATCATTGTTAAAATCAGATGCTGGATTCTTGGGATAACCTGCCCCGCCCGAATATAAATGTCGCGCATCTTTTTTTCTCCAGTATTTATCAAATTCATCCGTCCATTTTACAATATTATTCCCATCGGGTTCATTTCCTGCAAGCATCATACAGAATGAAGAATGGTTTCCAAAGACATCCACTATGCGTTCACTTTCATCAAGAATATATATATCTACAGGTTTTCCATCGCCAAGTGTTAATCCCTCTTTTGCAGGCCAGGCAGAGCATTCAACCTGCAGATAAAAGCCAAGCCGGTCTGCTGCTTCGAAAGCTGCATCCGGCGGACACCACGAGTGAAATCTGATATGGTTAAGACCAAATGTGTGGGCGATCCTGAAAATCCGCATCCATTCTGACGTATCGGTGGGCGGATATCCGGTTTTCGGAAATATTGCACATTCTAATGTGCCCCTGAAAAATGTCGGCCGACCGTTCATTGTAAATTTGATTCCATCAGTTTTCAGCTCCCGCATTCCAAAAATTATTTCTTTCGAATCTTGTTCTTTTTGTTCGTTAATAACTGTAACCTTCATTTGATAAATGTTTGGATTGAATTCATCCCAAAACAAAGGATGAGCGCCCATAGAATATTCAAACTCCATTTCTTTGAAATCCCCATCAAATGTAATATCTGACTGTAGTTCGTTTAATTTATCAGAAGCTACTTTATGATCAGGCAGGGCCAACAAACTGATTGTCCCTTTTACAGACTTTCCTGAAATATTGCCCAATAAAATTTTTACTTTGACTTTTTTGTTTTGAATATCAGGGAATATTTTTAAATCGGAAACATAAAGCGATGAATGGGCCTGAAGTTCTAGCCTGCCGACCATACCATTCCAGTTAGTCTGAGTATGGTCAGAGATACTATGCGCGTTGACGCCAATGTCGATCTTTATACGGTTGTCTATACAAATAGTGAGAGTATGCTTTCCCGGGGATAAAAGTTGAGTCAGATCATATATGTGCGGGGCGCCTAAAACATTTTGCGTACCTGCTTCTTTATCGTCAATCCAAACACGGGTTTCCCAATGGCAGCGTTCAAGGAATAGTTGGATAAACTTATCTTTCCAATGAGCGGGAATTTCAACTTTTTTTTTATACCAAGCCGCACCTGCATAATATTTATTAGGTTGTAGCCAAAAGAGTATCTTAATGTTACCCGGTTTCCGATATTTTTCATATTTAGAATCCGTATACCATGAACGATCTACTATCTGGCCTACCCAAGTGGTATTGATAGTTACTTCATCTCCTTTTCCATTGGTCGCCATTGAGCCGGGTAGTCGGATAGTATCGTCAAATTGAGTGGAGTACCACTTTTCCAGGATGCCTTTGTTATCCGGATCAACTTTAAAACTCCACGTTCCGGAAAGATCGATCGTTTCCGTTCTGCTCTGTTCGGAGAAAACGATTATCATCAAAATAAACAATACGACTAGATTTCTTCTAAGCATGGTTTCACCTAATCTATATGCGAATTACGATATGCCGAGTAATATCAATACAATCTTTCTAAAATATTTATGGTTTTACACCTTTTGAATGTAAGTCGTTACGGAATTTCTGCTGCCGGGGCATGGCGGGCGGGTTGCTTCCGCAGCGTATTAAGCCTTTTCTATGAAATAGCAACCGGATTAATACTCATTATATGAAGTAATAAGGATTTGATTATAGTAGAAGAAGCAAACGTTGAAGATTTATACGGGTACATTCGATTGATAAGTATCATATTGGTACCCTTAAGCAATTAGTCGCTTGGGATGTAACGCATTTTTATTCTGCCTCCGATTGAGCAGACCGACCTGAGATGCACCTGCGCACCGATATGGTTGATATTCAAGTTCAGCACTTCCTGTAACAACCTGCTTGCTTCATCCATATTGCCCAATCCCAATTTTCCCAGGCCTATGAGATAAGTGCAATGTATTTGGTTGCGGCGGTTCAGATCCTCATCCCAGATCAGTAAATCGGGAAGCGAAACTGCAAAATAGTCGACCTTTACCGTGTCGTATAAATGGTTTTTCCCGTACGTAATGAGCTTATCGAAACAGCTCTGAGCTTCCTTTTCATTGCTAAGTTTTTTCCATGCGAGCCCCTGATAGAAAATCATATCCGGTTGTTGATCATTATAAAAGAACGTTAGTGTTGGTTCGCTGATTCCCTCCGATGCCTTTTCAAAACATTGTCGTGCATTGACAGCGTCGCCCAATCCTTCATAGGCACATCCCATATAATAATGCAGGTCATTCTCCCTCGCACCGTACAATTTTCCTTCACCTAAATTCTGAGGATACGTTCCCGCGTCGTTCAGCAGTTCAAGCGCGTCGGCAAAACGATTTTCTGAGAGTGCAATTTTCCCCAGCTCAATGTGGCTCAGCAGATACTGGCCGATAACTTTTCCTTCGCCTCCCTCCCAAGGATGGAATTTCCGCTGTGTAATAAACTCCTTCGCTTGTTCATACTTGCCAAGCTGATTGTATAACGTTACTCGTTCAAGGTAAAGATCGTCACGGGAATCGACCAACGGCCCATACTGTTCAAGAAATGCAAGCCTCTCCGAATGCGGCTTATTCATTTTTTTATAAAGCTGGTCAAGTTCCAAGAGAATGCGCGCATCTGAGGTATCCAGCTCAAATGCTTTTTCCAGAAGGCCTCGCGCTTTTTCTGGATCATTATATTTGTTGTAGTAAATCAGCGAAAGATTGCGTAACACGGTCGGAAACTTTCCATCGATTGAAACCGATCGTTCCCAACACCATAACGCTTCTTCGTATTGACGCATGGCGTACCAGAAATTACCAAGATAGTACGGTGCTTTCGCATCTTCGGAATTTAATTTCATAGCATCAAGCAGTATGGTCACTTCTTCTGTCCGGTTAGGAAAGCAATAATCTGGTTTCATCTCGGACGCTTTTTTGTACAGCGCTCGTGCATCTGAGACTTTTCCGGAAGATGACGCAAAATATCCCTTGATATAGTATACCATCGGGTAAACATTGCCAGGATCAGAAATCGATTCAGAGAGTAATTGAGTGGCTTCCTGGTACAGTCCGGCGGAAGCGTAGTCGAGGGCATATTCAATAAAATTATGTACCCAATCTCGCATCAGTTGCTTCATCTCTTTGAGTACGAACGCTGCTTCAAATGTTTCAAAAGGTTTGTTATTCGCAAGAAGAAGCAAATGTTTTTCAAACATACATCCGAAATTGAAACTATCGATCTTGAGTGATTCATCCGCATAGTCCAATGCTTCAGAAAGTTTTCCCATTTTACGAAGAATGACTGTTTTAATATGACGACTTTTATGATTATGCCAGTTTCGTATGAGTGAACGTTCTACAAGTTCCAGCGCTTCTTCAAAGTTGCCTTTCCATGTAGCGATTTGCGCCAGGGATAGAAATCCTGCATCCTGCCACGCTGCGTTCCATACAGATTTGTAGAAAGTATCGAATGCTTCATCGAGCCGTCCTTGCATTTTCAGGCAAAATCCTAAATTGTAGTACGGTTCGCCGTCGTACGGATTCGGATTTAATTCGGTAAGAGTCGCAATGGCCCGTCGAAAATATTGTTCAGCATCTGCAAACCGGCCGCGCTTCATATACCACAGTCCCAGCGCGTTGTTGCAGCGGACATCCACAGGATCCCGTTTGAGCGCTTCCTTGTAATAATCAATGGGAGAAAATGTTGCATGACGATATTGTTCCAGGTGCAGGCCGGTGAGATACAATTGTTCAATATTAGTAATTTCGTCCGGCCTCTTCGCCGCCTTTGCCGCATCAGGAAGCGGTCTGCCTTCTTGTTTTTCGTGCCGCCACGAAACCAATGTCCGCCCTTCTGCATTAACGACGTGCACGAACAGTTCATCGGGATGCACTGAATTATCAACATCAATAATTTTCATAAAAGAAACATCGGGTGATAAATCAACGATCTCGGTCATCAACAATTGATCGCCGAGCTTCAATTCAACTTTTGAATTTTTATATATAGCTGTTGTATACACCTTAACTATTGCTTTACCTTGTTTAATTTCAAGATTTAGCATTGCTTCTTTGGTTGCATTTTTTATGACACCGAGGTCTCTGTACGGCATAAAGTATTGAGTAAATGCTTTCTCTTCGTACGGCATGAGCCAGGAAAAATCAGGTTGGTTGTCCGTAAACACACCGCACATAATCTCTATATATGGACCATTGTGGTCTGTAAGGTTTCGATCCCATGCCTGTCCGAAATCACTGTGCCCCCACGTCCATTGCTTTTTCCCCGGCGACACATGATGGTTCGCAATATGAATGACTCCGCCCTGTGAATCATGCTCATATCCACCTATAAAATCGTACTCCGAACTTACAGCCATAAATGAAGTCGGCACAGGAATATTTTTATACCAGGAAATATCGACTCCTGCCGAGTAATCGACTTTATAGTATGTTCCTGTTGCAATTGGAAATCGTGACACATCACGCCTGCCGTGATCAAATACTGCATGCACATCCGGTGGAAAGACAGATTGGTACTGGTCATTTACGTGCACCGCAGGATTCGCCCACCATAAAAATGTTTGAGGAAAAGGAGTTCGGTTAAACAATCTCACATTTAATTCGATATATGCTTTTCCCGAATGCAGCGTGAAGCCCACCATTCCCTTCGTTCGGAACATACGCTCGACTTCATTGCACCAGACCGTCTTACTTCCATCGGGATTTTCTTCGATCCTATAGTCAACCGGCTCGAATGTGCTCGGGCGATGGTGTTGCGGCCAGTTGAACTCGATCCCGCCGGAAATCCAAGGACCGGTAAGTCCGACTAACGCCGGTTTAATCACGTCCTGATAATAAATAAAATGTCTTTTCTTGATCTTATCGTACGCCATTTGTACTCTTCCACCAAGCTCCGGAAGGATCATAATCTTTAGATATTCATTTTCAAGAAAACATGCCCGGTACGTTTTGTCTTTCTTCTCGTTACAAATTTTTTCAATAACCGGATGAGGGTAGACAACTCCGCTGCTTCCTTGATATACTCGTTTTTCCAAGAATATCGGATTTTTTTCCGGCACTCCAATTCCATACGTTGGAATGACAATATCTTCTTCCCAAGCTTTTACAGTCTGTTTCATATCTAATGATAACTTTCCAAATTATACTTATCGAAATAGTTCATCAGGCACTTTCTCTTATTCGAATAATAGAGGGCATCGATCATTGTTCCATTATTCAAGTTCATCAATTATTATATTGGAACGCCTTCAATGCAGGAAGCGCATTGCCGGAAAAATTGAACAATGTCGTATTCGAAATAACATTGCTACCGCCTAACTCCCAGCCGACACCGCTCACTTCAATCATGATCGGATCCCAATATAAATCACCGATCACTCTTCCATTATTGGCAGTTTTTAATCCACTAAAGCATTCATAAAGAAAATCTCTTTGCCCAGTAGGAGAACTTGGATAAATAGAAGCATAAGGGCCATTACTCGATAGCTGCCCATTGGATCCATTAGGGAGAGTCGGGTTCCAATTATATCCTGTCTCCATGATGAAAATATCTTTATTAAATTTTGCACTCACATAATTAGCCCATGTATTAATTTGTGCGACCGTTTTCCCAGTCCAGAAGGGATAGTACGAAGCGCCGATCAAATCGTACTTGACGCCATATTGATTACAGAGTCCGAAAAACCAATCATACGTACTTGCATTGCCGCCATCGTCAATATGGATTATAACTTTTGTCGAAGGGGAAACCGCCTTCACGGCATCATAGCCCTGATTGAAAAGCTCAGCCAGTTGTCCAAAATTCGAAGTGCTGCCATCTGGGAATAGTATGCCGCCTCTCGTTTCGTTTCCCAGCGAAACATATTCCGGTGTCGTCCCTTGTATCTGCATCTGGATCATGAAATTGAAAGTAAAATCGTATACAGCCGTTTTAAGTTGCGCATATGTCAAAGATGCCCAAGCATGAGGTTTATTTTGTGTGCCTGGGTTGGTCCAGTAATCGCTGTAATGGAACGTCAATTCGATCTGCATGCCTGCGGCCTTGGAGCGTCTTGATAGATTTAATATATCAGTGGTGTCCTGGATTCCCGCCGGGAGACGTTTGGACGGTGAGTAATTAGGATTTCCGGGGTCGTTATAGAGCCGCAACCGCACTATGTTGAAACCGTGGTCTTTAAGGATCTGGATGCAATCTTTTTGCACTCCGTTATCGGAGAATTTTCCACCCTTCGATTCAATGTAAGTCAACTCGGAGAGATCTCCTCCTTTTAAAAATGTAAATGGTATATCATCCTTAACGAGTTGGATATCATCTACTTGACACCAATTATTGGAATTAGCATCCGATGAAACACCGAACGTGCATTTACCGTCAATTACATGAATGCCACGTACTACAATCGGTATCCATGAACTCGACTTCGGCAGGCTTGTCATCTTTTCTATGCCGTCGCTCCCCTTTCCTGATAAATAACAGGAGTTTTGATCGCCGCCATTTTTTATCCAAGCCCAAAGAGAATAATATCCATTGGGTAATTTCGTCAGTGTTTGATAGGTAAAAATCTTGTACGCAGAATTATTTTTGTGTTCAAGGGCGTATTTTCCGGAATGCCCATTATTCGTTGTGTGGCTTGCATTGATATCCTTGCCCTCAGCCTGCACACCCCATCCATAGGGAGATTGAGTTACACCTGTTGTATCTGTTTCAAATCCATTGTTGACAACTAATGAATCGCTGAATTCATTATCAACGCGGTTATCAGGAGTAAGCGGATTGGATGCTTCCTTTTTTGCACATGAGACCATACTGGCAAGCATGATCAGTAAAATTATTAATGAATATTTTCTTTTCTTCGGCCATATTTTGTTTTTAGTAATCATAACCATTCCTTACTAGTAAAATTATTTTTCCGCTATAGAAGGACTTCAGCATTACAGTTCATATTATAATATCTTGATCTCAAAGACACATCTTTTACCACCGCGTACAACTGATTCAATACACCGGGCATCGACCTCTCTTCCGAATATTGTATGATACGTTTGTTTCTGCCAGCCGATGGAACATTGGCAGATTGAATTTGATATCATCTTACTTTCAACCAAAGGACAAACACAATCCCTTTCAGGTGTTTCTATTCTGATCATTTCTTTTTCTTTATCATACGTAGCGTTTTCTCCCCAGCGTTTATGGATCTCGTTAAAGAACCCTTCAACGTTATTTTTAAAACCACCTGCAAAACCGCTTTTTGAACATTCTTTCCCCAAGCTCTCTATTATTTGATTTTTTGTATTCTCATCCAAAGTTGAATCTAATATTCCTATTAGTTTTGCAAATCTGTATTTCACAAAGCCGTCTTTCCAGTCCTCTTTATTCTTTTCTTCAGCAGACACGTTATCAAGAGAAAATAGTCCTGCTCCAAGACATGAACAAACGCTCATTCCGCAAGCATTTCTAAAAAAGGTTTTTCTGTTCATAGGGAGATCTCGCTATTTATTTAATTTTCCAGTTCCTTTATTTGATATTATTCCCATACACTATTTTCAATTCATATTCAGGTGAAGCGGTAATTGAATTTACTTTGGCAACTTGCGATTCTTCCTTAAATTCCGGCCAAGAGGATTTTGGAAGATAAATTGGTGCATCTTTTCTCAAAGGAAGTATCTTGAGATAAATTCCATTTGAGAATACATCAGGTGCAAATTGTTTAGAGCCGACTTCCCACGTGGTTCCATTGAAGAAATTGTCATGCAGCAAGCGAGTTCCTCGGTACAATCTGCCTATATCTCCGGTATAGTTGATGTCTATATATACATTCCTAACATCCGAAAATATATTCTTTGGAAACTCAATTCGCCAGGTTCCTGCTTTTGAAAAAGTGGAATCATCCGGCGACATTGCAACCGTACAATCTCGCCAATCGACCAATGCTCCCATTTTCACTAAAGGTGCTTGTGCCGGTTGAACGATCTGTTTAAACAGCACCGGAATTTCCTCCGTTGTCACGGATGCAGTGTAATGATCAAACGCTCCGTCATTATTATATTTTTGAAAAGGGAGAGTTGAAGTATATTTATCGTCAACCGATGGTAGTATTGAAAGCGAAAAAGCGTTAGGATTACGTGAGCGTAAATAAAGAGTGTCTGTATTTGCGAATACATCAGCTTCAGTAATGAACAAATGATCTTTTCCATGAAGCGGTATCTTCCATGAGTTGTATGCTTGCGATTGTGAGAGTACTATTATGCGAACAGTTTTTCCTATTTGTGTCTGAAATTCAATGGCAACATTTGTAGAAGGTTCAATTCCATTGACATTAACTTGTTTGTTCGTGTGTAAAATAGTGCCATTACTTGAACGGAACGACTTCACCGTAGACTTATCAAAAGCAAACTCTGCATTTATTCCCGGTAGTTTTATAAAAAAATAGTAATCGGTTTTTCCATTATCTATTTTTGTGAAAGGTTGTGCAGTAGCGTACTTTACAATTGCGCCATCGAGATCCATATTCATTGGCCAGTAGAAATAAGATTGTGACGGTATATCAATCGGTTTTTGCGGAATTGTTATTACTTCAGATTGAAATTTTACATGAACTTGAATTCTTTTCTGAACCGGCAACGGGTAGTTGCGGAGATAATTGTTGAAGAAAAGAAAACCTTTATTGCCTTTCACTCTGGCTGCAATTCGAAGAGTTGATGTATCCCTCGGACTTGTAGGAACAACATTCGGTAGGATTGCATTCATTTGCGATATGTCGCTTCCAAAATCAATGATAAATTGGTGAAGGATTTTAAGTTTACGATATGAATCGTGCATTTGTCCGAATTCACGCAGAGGCGCTTGAAAGTCATATGATAATACAGGATAATCATTTGGATAACCGGTCGCTTGCGATTCTTGCAGCGTCGTTAATTTACCCTCAGGGTTTGTTCCTCCGTGATACATATAATATCCGAGAAGATTAACGCCAGATCCGAGAGTAGTCATTGCCATTGCAGCAATATCATCACCCGATAGAACAACACGACGATGATAAGTGATTTGTATTCCTCCTCCTAGCTCAGCGGTAAACTTTGGATAATGTGAAAGCTGCAAATTTTCAGAGAGAGTCAATGATCCCTGCATAATTCCCGTTTTCCCGGACGGGGTTTTTGTATGGAACTGATAAATATTCTCGGGATCGGGAACCAATTCATGAGTGCTGCCATCCCAAGGTTCATCAGGATAACCGCCGAATACTGGAATAACAATATGCGGCGCAACAACAGCATTATCCCATCCCGTAACTGTAAATATTGGTACATCTAAGCCGACTTCTAACGCCATACTCTTAAGTTTTGAAATGTGAGCCGCACCGCCATTTTCCGCGCGGTTTGCATATTCGTTCTCAAGTTGGATTCCGATAACCGGTCCACCGTCTTTCCATAACAATCCTTTGAGCTGTTTACCAATCTCATTATAAAATTTTTGTACATATGAAAGATAGATGGAATCGTTCCCACGCGTTTGGCATTTTGTCAGAAGCCAATCAGGCAAGCCGCCGTTTCGGACTTCCCCATGCGCCCATGGACCAATTCGCGGGTAAACATATAAACCGTGTTTAGCACACAACTCCACAAATCTTCTCAGATTCTTCTCGGCGGTCCAATCGAATTGACCTTCAATCTCTTCATGATGAATCCAAAATATATACGTAGCGACAATCTGAATTCCGCCCGCTTTCATTTTAAGAATTTCTTCTTCCCAATATTTTTCAGAATAACGACTATAATGGAATTCGCCCATGACCAGGATCAATGGTTTGTTGTCGAGCATCAAGTAGCGACTGTTAACTGTGAGTTCGTGGCCATCAGGCGATGTGTTGGCGTTCCTGCTTCCCATTTCAAGATAACCTGTTTCCGGCGTTGTTGCGGAAGCACTGGCGTCAATCGTGAACAGAGAACCTGTTCCTGATAATGATTGTGCAGATGATCGAGAAGATCCAAACAAAACAAGGAGTATAAGAATTAATAAGCAGCAACGTATTATTTTTTGATTTTTCATGGCATTCATGATGATATCTTTCATATTTTGTACAAACGAATAAAATACACGTTTCTTAAATATACCCTTGTGGATTCCTCAAGATGAAAAAGAAGATGTCAGAATTGCATGATTCCGACAGCATTATTTTTCTTTCTTTTCACGGTAAATCCTTTCTATGAGAGTATTCAGTCCTGCTGTTCCCTTATCATTACTTTCTAAAAGAGTCATATCATATCATTTCATGTTCAATTTGTTCAAGAGACTTTCCTTTTGTTTCAGGCAACTTTTTAAAGATATACCAAAATCCTAGTACACAAATAAAACCATAAAGCCAGAAAGTACCGGAAGCACTGAGGACTTTATTTAAAATGGGGAAGGTATATGTGAGAATGAAACATGCAGACCATAATGCAAATGTTGCTACCGACAACGCTGTGCCACGAACGCGATTGGGAAAAATCTCCGAGAGAATGACCCACGTAACCGGAGCCAAAGACATTCCATAGCACGCTATTGCCCCCACAACCAGGATAAGCAACGGTAATCCCTTAAGTTGAAGGAAATACAAACTTCCCATGACGGCATAAATTCCTGCAAGTCCGCCGGCACCGATAAGCATCAGCGCCTTACGTCCGAGCTTATCTACAGTGAACATACCGACGAACGTGAAGATCAAATTCACACTTCCTGTAATCACGATGTTGAATAAAGTATCCGATACACCATATCCCGCAGCCGCAAAAACTTCCTGCGCATAATTGAAAATAACATTGATTCCGCACCATTGTTGAAACACCGCCAGTACGATACCAATCATCATAATTTTTCTTAATCCGGATTGAAACAGAACTTTAAATTCAATTTTGTTTGGAGTGTGAGTTAATGTTTTTTCAATTTCCGCAATTTCCGCATTTGCATATTCTTCACCTCCTATATGGGCAAGAATTGCACGAGCCTTCGAATGACGTTCCTGCCTCTTAGCCAGCCATCGCGGACTTTCGGGAACAAACCACATGAACAGGAAAAATAACGCCGCAGGGACGGCACATGCCCAAAACATCCAACGCCAGCCGGTCTGACCATTCCAAGAATGTAAAATGTCGGCTCCCGATGCATCAAGAGGAATGGGTTTAGCAATAAGCCAGTTTATGAGTTGTGCAGCTAAAATTCCTATAACAATTGTCAATTGATTAATAGAAACAAATTTTCCACGAGTGCTTGCGGGGGAGACTTCTGCGATATACATGGGCGATAAATTTGATGCAAGACCGATTGCAATGCCTCCAAAAATGCGAGCAGTAATAAAAAGAGTAAATGTATTCGCAAATCCTGTCCCGACAGATGTTATGAAAAACATTGCGGCGGCAGCAATAAGCAAATATTTACGCCCATACTTGTCGCTGAAAAATCCTGACAATGCTGCGCCAAATAAACATCCAATGAGGGCGGAACTCATCGCCCAGCCCTGCAATACTGAAGAGTTTGCGATTCCGAAATATTCTTCATAGAACGGTTTTGCGCCTCCGATAACAACCCAATCATAACCGAACAACAATCCGCCCATGGCAGAGACAAGAGAGATAAAAAATATGTACTTTGTATTTATCCTGATCATAACAAATCTATGCTTTCGTTAAAATTAGAATTACCGATTATTTATTATTTCGAGCTCCTGTTTCTATAAATAAGAATTCTTCACTATCTTTTTTATCAACTATTTTTCTCCCCGACATACTCACGATTGATCTTCCATGGTCATAATTCCTGTTCCCGCACTAATGGAGGTAACATACATCGACGCTTCCCGATTGAATTTCTTACAATACTCGCGTTGAACCATTTCACCAATATCGTTCACTGCGCTTTTTTCAATCAAGTTAATTGTACATCCTCCGAAGCCACCACCCATCATGCGCGCACCGTACACTTCTGCATAATCATCTACCAACTCTACTAGAAAATCCAATTCCTTGCAGCTGACTTCGTACTCGGATCGCAAGCCTTCATGCGTCCGAAACATTAATGATCCAAAGGCATTCAGGTCGTTTTCTTTAAGTGTGGCGCATGCTTTTAATACTCGATCATTCTCTTCGATCGCATATATACTCCGTCGATAGACAATAGGATCGAGTTTTGATCGATATTGTTGAAGCATTTCCAGCGATACATCGCGAAGGCTGTGCACCTGCTCGAAATCTTTGTTAATAACAGCTACACATTCGTTGCATTCTTTTCTGCGCTTGTTATATTCTGACGAAGCCAATGAATGCGAAACGTTTGAATTGAACAACACCACCGATACATTCTTGTACTTAAATGGAACACATTCATAGTCCAGACTCCGGCAATCCAGGAGCAGCAAGCGATCAGCCTCGCCAAAGATGTTGATAAACTGATCCATGATACCGCATTGCACACCGACAAATTCATTTTCCGATTTTTGGGCGAGTTTCACAATATTAAGCCTGTCTATTTCTAGTTCGAATATATGATTAAGTGCGAACGCAAGCCCAGCTTCGATGGCGGCTGACGATGAAAGCCCTGCACCAATAGGTATGTCTCCGCCGAAAACACAATTGAAACCTTTCATCCGATAATGGGCCTTGATGAGTTGATCAACCACTCCCATCAAATAATTGGGCCAGCCTATTTTCAACTTTTCCAAATTATTGATTTCAAAAACATAATCATCGTTCAGATTGATTGCGTGAACTTGCACACGATCGTCATTCCGTGGTGCAATTGCCAAATAAATCGATTTATCGATCGCTCCAGGAAGAACAAACCCCATATTGTAATCTGTGTGTTCGCCTATGAGATTTACCCTTCCAGGTGACCGCACCAACAGAGGTTCATCGTGATAAAGTTCATTATATTTTTTTCTTACTATTTCCAGTGTCATAAGTTTTATTTTCTGGATACGAACAATACTCCTGAGTCAAGGACAACAAGTTCAGCACTTCGGTTTCCAAGCTGATCCTTCGCCAGCAATATTCTAAATCGAAATAAAATGATCATCCAGTATATTCCGAATGATGGAGTTCATCAACGAACAAGTAGCATCTGTATATTTTTATATTAAATTTATTCTGTTATAGTCCATAAATAAATAGATGGAATTAGGAATTTGATGGACAATATTATCTCTTTTCTTTTTCTCCCCACTCTAACCATTCATTCTCATTGCCAGATCAATTAATAGTTACAGTTTTCTTTATAGGCTTCGATCATTGCAATGAAGTTTTCGACAGGGACTCCGGCCTGTACGTTATGAACGGCATTGAAAATATAATTACCATTTATTTTTAGAGTTCTTATGTTTTCAGCGACTTCCGCTTTGACTTCAGCCGGTGAGCCGAAAGGCAATGTCTTTTGGGTGTTGACTCCTCCTCCCCAAAAGATAAGCCTGTCACCATATTTTTTCTTCAATATTACCGGATCCATATTCATTGCTGAGATCTGTATTGGATTTAGTATATCGAAACCTGCCTCAATAATTGTTTCAATTAACGGATCTATTGAACCGCAGCAATGCATAAATGTTTTCCATTGCGTGTTTTGATGTATCCAGTCATTTAGCTTTTTCTGATAAGGAAGGTACAAATCCCGATACGTGGCGTCGGATATCATCGGCCCCTTTTGAGAACCGAAGTCGGTACCTGACATAAAGACAACCTGCACTTTGTTGCCAACAGATTTGTAAATAGCTTTGATGTTCTCGAGAACAATTTCACTCTGAATTTCAAAGACTTTTTTAATATAGTCTGGCCTGAGAGCTATTGAAACGTACCATTCAGTAATATCACGAATGCCTTTGGGATCCTTTAAGAATGTGGCAGGGACAAGCGCAACATCTCCAAAAGCAGCACCGGGTATAGTGAGATAAATTCCATAATCCGTATTCGCGTAAATATCGTCGACCTGCTTTTTGAAATGATCCAGCTCTTCCTGTGAAATAGATCCGAATTCTTCGGCGTTGTCTTCAGGATGAAGGTTTTCGGGGTCAAAATGGTTCTGTCTGATAATGGCATCAAAATAAAAACCATCCTTGGGTATAACTGAGGAGGGCGGATAATTTTTATCCCCCTGAGCATACATATAGATGCCACCATCTTCATTGGGTTCCGTGTTGAACATTTCGGGTACCCATACGGGCGTCCCATCGAAAAGCGTCCAAGGTTTGTAGTTTTCGTCTTTAAATCCAAACATATTGTTGAGGCCGGAAACGCCTACAACGTCGAGGCCAAACATTTTCCGCAGCTTTTCATCAACTTCACCTAATATTTGATAAGGTTCGGTGACTTTGATTCTTTCACCTGGTTCGAGTATTCCGCAATGTTTTTTTATTTTGTAAACCGTCGAAGCCATAATGCCGGTTTGCCCCCCGGCTCCAAAATCGATCGGTACACGATCTGGTACGTCACGGTTTAATACTGTAGCGATGCGCTGCCGTGAATTCATATGAACTTATGCCTTCTGATTTCAATTTACGAATACAAAGACTTTGCTAATATTTTTCCCCGCATGTTTTGATCCTATGGTAACTCTCCAGGATATTATTAAATCCTTTTAAAAATTATTCTTCTGGTTTGTCCCTATAATTGTCCAAAGACATGAACATATCACTGTACTCCGCATGGATCATATATAATTATAGCGCTTGCCACAGGTTCAATCATTTTTCATAATTCAAATTCTTTACGTTTTCTATTTGTTAAATCATTTCAATATAGTGAAGCCTCGACCCGCGTTGAGAAGTCGAGGCTCCGGGGGTTCGCATCTTTTAAGGAGAAGCAAAAGACGCAATAGTTTTAATTGTGCTCACATGACTCTTGCATTGTCTGCTTTATGTAGATATTTTTGCAGCGCGATTGAACGGTACAAAAATACTTTGTTCCCACACCAAAGTTGACTCATCAAAAATAGAAAGGTATTGCAATCTAAAACATTGTTTTTTCCAATATTACAAAATTTCCATCCGTTAATGGAAAAGATGCCATTACGAGACAAGGATTTGTTTGTATTCTCATCGAACTTAATAGGACTTATCCATTTTTCATTTCAACATAAGCAACTTCAAAGTAGTCACAATTCCGTAACTGTCTAATTAGTAAAATAGTATTGACTTCCTTCCTTTGCCCACTTTTATATATATCTCGCTGTGGTACCCAAAGTATGCACTCTCTGGGTACCATTCGCAAGATAACCTAGGAGGGGAAAAAACCTTATTTCATCAAAACCATTTTCAATGTAGTCGTTGTTCCGGAATTCGACAGTTTATAGAAATATACTCCGCTGCTAAAATTATTGGCAGTAAAGGTAACGTCATGAGATCCCACATTCTGAATCTCGTTCACGAGAACTGCCACTTCTCTACCGAGAATATCGTACACTGAAAGTCGCGTCATGCCTTTGGCGGCGAGTGTATAGGAAATCTTCGTGCTCGGGTTGAAGGGATTCGGATAGTTTTGGCTTAATTCGAATTTCCCCGGAACTGAATTGGGTGTTTGAGAGACGGATGTACTGATTTGTTCCGGGAACCAATTCAAATCACCCAAGGCTTTTCCATCGCTCCCTGCAGTCTGAAGGCTTGTATTGGAGTATCGCAGATTCTCAACGACAGGGTAGCCATAGTAGGTATTGCCCTTGACAGTCCTCCAGTTAGTAGGCACGCCATCCCAAGTCGGAGGATCATAAAGAGGATACACATAAGGGCGAACTCCCTGGCCCGTTCCGCCGTGAGCCCAACATGTATCAACATATGCAGCCATCTTGCCTGCGGCCAGTGTCAACAGAGTGGAATTGAATCCCGGATCGACGCTGTCATTGTGCGCCACAGTAATGTTGGGCCATGTTGTCTTGTCCGTCAGAATACCCGGCTGTGCGCTTATGAAATCTGGTTGACGAAGCGGCATATATTGGTAGGTACCTGCACTAAGTTGCGCCCACTTGTTCACCATTTGTTGTGGCCAGAAATACGCATTGTTTGTGATCGTGACGTGCCTATCCGCTTCAGTCATGTTGTAAGGAGCCGCCTTCAGCGTACTCAATGAATCTAACGCGATTAACCCAGCTCCCCAACCGCCGACCGCGTACCAAGCGAGCGGGTAAGCTGTCGCCCAAGCACCAAAAAATATGTTATTCTTGATAACTGCGTTGTGTAACTGATATACGACGAAGGATCCTCCGCCTGCTGACATAAATATTGTGTTGTGCTGGAAATCCAAGTACTTACAGCCGTACCCAGACGAACCCAGAATGTATGGTTGCACAAAGAACGTGTTATTGTACATCTTTATAGTATCGGCAGGATACGTTCCCGGATCCACCCATGCAAAACCAGGATTCTGCGGATTGTCATCTTGATTATTCCGGAATACACAATTTGTCACATAGTAACTATTGTGGTCTTGTTGCCACACATCAAATAGATTCGGCGTACCGGCGCCGGAAATATTCTCAAAAATGCAGTGGTTAAAGACAAAGCAATTATTAGGTCCGGCGGCGGAAAGAAAACGGCCGGTAAATGATATGCTGTCGGTGCGTGTACCCATGAAGTACACGCCATTCACCGTGAGTGTATCATTGCCTTGTGGAGTGAAAAAATTACCGATCGAAGAGTTGTCCCCAGCAATAGACGGGGCGACAACCGGAGGGTGCCCTGTCGTCGGATTGACATAGCCAACAATAGTAATGTTTCCTTTCACTGATACCGGGGCAGTCATCCAATAAACAGTGTCCAGAGCGCCGGTTGGTTTCAAGAGGAAAACCGTATTAGGCTTAACGAATCCGCTCGAAATAGTATCCGCGTTTATGAAGTTATTGAGGTTACCCGGCGGCAATGCCGATACGATAACAGTATCAGCAGGCACCGCAAATGACGTCGATGGCAATAGACACAGCATTACTAGAACCATCAAAAACATTGAAGTAAGTATTGCTTTCATATAAACATCCTTTCAATGAAGTTTACATTGATATTGATTACCTGCGGTAAATTCAAAAATAAATTCAGGCAAATGTTATTTGCATAATGTTTTCCTTTCTGCTTAAATTTATGATTGGGTTAATTACACTTATACTAATTTTCATGTTTACCACGATTTATTCACTCAAACCTCCAACGAAGTCCCAAATCAGCCGTCAAACCATAATTCGATTCTGAATTCGGGAAGCCCGAACCCCTTACGAGGTAAACGTCTTCTTCGCTGTTGAGGTTATTCAAGTCAAAGTATATTTCAATGCCGCTCCACGGTAATCGTTGCTTCACGGAAAGATCCCATCGCAAATACTTCACTTTGTCGGAGCGAAGTGAGTTATAGAAGTTTGTGCCATTATAGACCTGGGTTTGGTAAATCATAGAGGCCAATATGGAAAACTGACCATAATCATATCCAATCGAAAGGTTCACAATGTCATTGGGCTGCTGTATAAGTCTGTCAGTGTATGTTGTGTCTATATTGATTGTTGGAAATGGGTAAACCGGTGAATGGACCGTGACAGTGTAGGGATACTTTGCATTGGAGAATATATGAGTATAATTGACATTCAGAACTAATCCGCTTAAAAAACCGGGCAAATACCAGAAATGCGTCTGCCATTCCGATTCAATTCCCCAAACATCAACCCGGTTCGGATTGTTGACATAAGTAGAAAGTGAAAATGTTCTTGTATAGCTGGAGACTCCAGGATACTTCGAAGGATCGGAAATATAAGTTTGCTGGCCGAATATCTGATCATCAATACGCTTCAGGAATGGACTGACTGCGAATAATCCAACAGTGTTGTCGTGAACAGCCACCTGAACATCGTAGTTACGCGATTGCGCTGGCTTTAAAGCATAATTGTTCCAAACCACATAGTGGCCACTGTTGCTGGAAACATCCTCTCTCGGTATGATCTGGCCAAAATCCGGATATGCGAGTGTACTTGTATAGGAGCCGCGAACACTGAGCCACTGCAGAGGATCATATTTCACAATAACATCTGGCAGCCAATATCCGTGGTACTCGTCCTGTGTGACCATTGTGTGAAGAAGTTCGGATGGATATGGATTCGTGGCATCTGCATTGCCCATAAAATGAGCAGCGCTATAAGACGTCTTAAGGCCCTGATACCGAATACCGGGAATAATAGTTACCTGAGGTCCGATGTTCAAAGTTGCCATGAGATATTCAGCGCTTCTGAATTCATTTCCAGAGTAATCACTGGCAGTGCTGCCATACTGATCTGGAAGGTAACTAGGAACCGTTTGAGGTTGAGTCGCCGCCGTACCAAGGATTTTTATTTCATTCATTACCTTATCGATCATACTCGCATCTACTGCGGAAAACATTCTATAATCACCCTTAAAGAATCTTCCAAAATTCATGTTGGGATTATAGAATCCATTGATGGGAAAGTATTGGGCACCTGTAGGATCAAAATTATACGGTGGTTGCGTCAGCCATGGGAGCGCTTGTACGAGCGACAATCGAAATCCTGCAGCAGCACCACTATATAAACTTCCAAAACCGCCGTCATAATTGTAGTAACGTGTAGTGTACCTGTATGATCCTCCACCCTTTACTGTGACGGAAACAAAATCCGAAAAATTGAAATTACTCTCTAAATCAATCGATCCTTGTTTATCGTCCTGTTTGTTGAAGCTTTTCCAAGTCCAATTACTCTGCCAAAACATATTGTTCAAGTTGATCATGGGTTCAGCTTGTCTAGCGATTTGTATAGGATTTTCATAATTCGGTATGCCGCTTGTTCCGGCTGCGAGCTGATCAAATACCAACCCAAAACCACTGGGTGTAAGATTATCCGAGTATGCATTAGAAATCTTCAAATTTATCTTGATTGAACTTATGGTTTGCTCATAGTCCAGAATATTTGAAATAACATTGAGCTCATTCGTTGAGAGCTGTGTTCCTAATTGTATGTCATTGCCATAGTTCGCGAGATCGTATGTTTCATAGTGTGATTCGTTTGTCGACTTACTGTGACTTATCAAATTCACAAGAGATATTTTACCTCCTGACAATTTGTAATCCAATGTTACAGTTCCATCATATCGCCGCTGGTCGTTCGGGGAAAATGTGAGGTTCAAACTGCCAACGACTATGGAATCGGGCTTGTCCTGTTTGTTGGGTTGATAGTACGATCCTCCGAGTTGGTTTGAAGTGAGATTCTGCTTTTGCACAATACCTTGCACAAATACGCCTAGCTTATCGTCGAAGAATCTTTGCTCTACGCTTGCAACAAACTTGTAGTCGTTCGCTGTACTCATAAGACCATTGTAAGCACCCTGAGCGAGGAGAGAGACCGTAGGCAAGCCGGTCGGAGTCCCTTTGGCCTCCCTGATGTTGAAATTTACGGTGCCGCCTAGAACCGCAGCATCCATATCGGGTGTAACCGTCTTATAAACCTCGATACTCTCTAAAGTATTCGAAGATATCATGCTCAAGTCCGTACCTCGATCGTTTGAATTTGTCGGAGGCATTGCAACGCCGTCGATTGTTATCGTGTTGTATTGCGGTAGAAGGCCTCGGATGACAACAGATGTAGCTTCGCCACCTGACCGAATCAGCGAAACCCCAGGCAGCCTCCCGATGGATTCCGCCGCGTTTGCATCAGGGAGTTCTTGGATGCGAGCTGCCGAGACTACGTTTACAACATTTTGGGAAGACAATTGTTGGTTAATTGCCGCGTTCTGCCCACGTGCTTGAGCTGTAACGACTACTTCTTGTCCTTCAATTGTCTGAGGGAATAAATGGAATTTCTGTTCAAGAACACTATTTCCAAGGACTATCACTTGCATAGTGATCGTCTTATAGCCAACGTAGGATATCTTTAATGTTTGCTTTCCTGACGGTACGCCATATATTGTTATCAACCCATCTATATTTGAAGAAGCTCCTAAACTTGTATTGAGAACTACAACATTTGCTCCGATAAGGGATTCACCTGTATTTGCATCTGTCACTACTCCTGAAATCGTTCCAGATTCTTGGGCTTGAGCAGGTTGGTACCAGACAATACCTATCATGAAAATCGCTAATACTATTCCGATAGGAAAGAAACAGTCTTTAACCTTTCTCATCGTAATTCTCCTTGTCTCCCGGTTTGGGATGTTATTGGTGAAGAAATGATAATGTAATTTACAGGTGACATCCGCATTCTAGTTTGACAAAAGTATTTTGTTATCGCCTGTAAATAAATAGATTGTATTAGGAATTTGATGGACAATATTACTATTTTTGTAGTGTTCAGTAGTGCTTTTGAATTAGAGAAGGAGCAAAGGAGAATGATAAAAAAGAAAGAAGGATTTGAAGGACAGAAAATGATTGTTTTGCCGCACTCAATCGTACATATGCTTGAAAAAGATCCTATCACAGCTCCGATTCATATTACAGATATCGGTTATTATCCGGAAGCACGATACCATTTTAGAGAAAGAAAAAATGGATGCAAGCAGTATATACTCATCTTTTGCACAGAGGGAAAGGGATGGTTTAAACTCGGAGATAGAATATACAATGTTTCACCTGACAATTATTTTATTCTGCCTCCCGATGTTCACCACTCGTATGGTGCCGATGATAATGTGCCTTGGAGTATATTTTGGATTCATTTTAAAGGCAGCAGTGCAATTCATTTCTCAAATAAATTAAATGTCATCAACCAAATTCATCCGGTAAAATTCGGGACTACCGACGATCGCATTCAACTTTTTGAGGAAATATATCAAACACTTGACAATGGTTATAGCATCGATAATTTGCAGTACGCCTCAATGTGCTTATGGCATTTTCTCAGCTCATTCTTCTTTGTCAATCATTTCAAACATTATTTGTACGAGAAGAAACATGACATTATCAATCAAACCATCGACTATTTTAAAAAGAATATTTCACGAAATTTATTATTGAAAGAGATTTCAGGACACCTTGGACTTTCAGCCTCTCATTTTTCAAATATATTCAGGAATAAAACCGGTTATGCACCCATAGAATATTTTTCAAGACTAAAGATTCAACGCGCATGTCAATACCTTGATTTAACAGATTTACGTGTCAAGGAAATATCTTCCCTTTTAGGGTATGATGATCCATATTATTTTTCAAGAGTTTTTAACAAAATAATGGGAGACTCACCCAGGAATTATAAGAAAAAGAAAAAGGGGTAACGAATGGTGTGGAATAAAAGAATAATTAATGCCTTTACGTAAAATATCAGTTAAAATCGCTGACTCGAGCTTCAACTATCAGGCTGAGTTCGGATGAGTTCGCCCCCCCACTACAAAAAAAGGCGAATCTGTTTTGAATTCGCCTTTTTATTTTTTCCACCCCGCTTCAAACTCACGACTTATTATTGAATTAATTTTGAAGATGGTTTTTAAATTCCTTTGGATTCATACCAACTTCTTTTTTGAACAGCCGGGAAAAATACGGCGGATTTTTAAAACCAAGCTGGTAAGCAATTTCAGAAATGCTTCGTTCACCAACAACAAGCATGTTTTTTAGCTTCAGAGATTACATATAGAGATGAATCAACTCCAAAGCAGTCTTGCCTGTTTCCTGCTTCAATAAATCACTTAAGTACTTTGGCAACAGATGAAGCTGGGAAGCCATGGCGTTCACGGTAGGCAATCCTTTTTCTCCTGCTTCTCCTTTTTCAAAAAACAAATTCAAGCACTCATTGAATTTGGTAACCGTTATGCCTGACAACGCGCTCCGGTGCGTAAGACCCAGAGTATCCCATTGACGATCTCTCGATTGGATCGTCTTGGTCGTCCTTTGCCATTGGCTCGGACTGTTTGTTTCGGTATGAAGGACTCTATATATGTCCATTGAATATTAGATAATTCGTCTCGTGGTGTTATAATATTTAAAAGATACATGACACTTTTACAATGTACAAATCATTTCTTCATTTTTGAGATAGGCTCTAGTTTAGATACTACAGAATCACTTAGCCAGCAACATTTTTTGCGACTGAATGTACATCTTTCCTCCGTTATTCGGGACAGCTGTTAATCGTGCAAAGTAGACACCGCTCGGTAAGTTGCCAGCATTAAAAACTACATGGTGGTTTCCAGCAGCCTCTGAATGATTCACAAGGGTCGAAACTTCCTTTCCCAGCATATCATAGACCTTTAACATCACTTTGCTCTCGTTCGGTAGATCATACCTCAACGTGGTGCTGGGATTGAATGGATTTGGACAGCTTGGATAAAGAGCGAAACCATTAGGAACAATACTTTCTAAATTCTTCTGTGGAACGGAAGTCGGCAAACCATCTGGTGATAAAATTGCCTCCAACCCAATAGCAAGATAAACCAATGGGGCATTCCAATTGATCGCGATTTCATTGCAGGCATACGCATTTTGATCATCAGTATATGCTAATGCCGGCAATGATGACGGATAGGTTGTGACTCCATCTTCTTCGCCCGGATTAGGTCCTCCTGCCAATAATCCCGGCACCGGAGCCGCAATTCCGTCTGAACCGGAAATACGGTGATGGATATGCTGCGGCGATCGGTTTCCGAAACCAGTGACAAAACAATATGTTGTCCCATTCCTTCCGAGCAGGTAATCCAGGTTGCCAAGAGCAGCCCGCAAATAGGTGCTGTCTTGTGTCAACCGAAAGGCTATGAGCAACTGCATTCCCTGATTTGCCGCCACAGCGTTGCTTCCCCAACTGAACATCCACGATTGTGCACCCATCACCGTTTGATATGGTGAAGAGGGAATAAGTGACGTGAGCCAATTGGTCCACCCCACTAAGCGTGATCGGACGGTATTGGTATCCACCTTTGCGGCAATCGTCTTGGAATACTTCGCAAATGTATTCATCCCAAGTATGCGTACATTCGCCCAGGCCGGAATATCTACGGAGCCCGAAAGCGGATTGGCAACCGTGAGAAACGAATCCTGTGCTGTGGTCACAAACAATTCCGCAGCCGCCCATGCAAATTCATCTGTAACATTGCCGTCGCCATATTCCCCCGTATTGATGACCGGTGAAAACTGAGTATTCATTTGCGATTGATTATAATATACAGCGGGATTTTGCCGTGCCCAATTCCACGCGCTGAGTGCAGCTTGCTTGCATGAATCTGAAAAGCCGGGAATTACGGAAGAAAACCTTGCAGTTATTCTTGCTGTTTGTGCCATTACCGCCGCAAAATCCAACGTAGCTGCCGTAGACTTTTGCACGACATAGCGCGTTTGAATATCATACCATGGCATTTCGAAGGCATCAAAGTTCGCATCAGTACATTTGTGATACACACCTCCATCGTTGGGATCTTGCATTGTCATCAGCCAGCGGATGTTCCATAACGCTTCATTCAATATATCCGGAATTCCGTTGCCGCTCTCCGGAATATTGGTCGTTAACTGATCGCAGAATTCCGGGAACCATTCGTACGCCGAAAGAAGCGTGTATGTGGAAATGCCAGAGTTAACAACATACTTATTATAATCACCCGCATCGTACCACCCTCGCGGGCATGAGATTATTGTGCCGGCTGGACGTTGCGTTGTTGCTGCCGATGGATGAACCAGCACTGTAGTATCCGGATGTCCGATTGCACGCGCCCAAGTTCCGGCATATGCCGGAAGAAGTGGAGTCGATGCCCGCTGGTAATAGTATCCTTTCAAAGAACCTATGGCAAGATTTAAATGCACACGCGGCTTCACTGCAAAAGGAATTGTAAAGCCAAGCCCGGGCACGATTAGTTGATACGTACCAGGAATCTTTAGACCCGAGAAATCTGCTATACTCACCGATTCACCGGAGGACGACCACGTCTGTGCCGCAGTGAGCATTCCTTTGACAAGCGTATCGGATTGGGATGGAGTAACGATGTAGAATGGTGTATTGGAAGCATTACGTACGACGGCAATCTTTTGCATCGAAGGATAAAACCCCATTTGATTATACCGTATATCGGAAGAAACCTGTGCACATACTGTTGAGAAGAATAGACTCTGAGCACTGAGTATCAAGAAACCATTATTGAACCAACGCATTTTCGAATTCCTTTTTTAAAATCATTATTCATTCATTAAACAGTTTTTCGCTCTATTGAACGGGTAAACCATTGGGCGACCATAGTGCCTCCAATCCGACGGGAAGATAAACTAACGACACTTTCCAGTCGATACAGATTTCATTGGAGGCAAACGACTTTACATCATCCGCATAGGCAATTGCAGCATAGACAATTAAGACAGCAGCTGCGGTCCAATATTCCAGATCAATAGAATCTTTCGCTGCATCATAAAAACGTTGGGCAACCCGTTGACATTCTCTAAGCTTTGATAGACCAACAGCTTTTACACCTCGTTGTTTAGTCATGGAGAAGAACCTTTACTTCCTTTCCTGCGATGTTGAGGCCATGTGCTACTATATCCCGAATAAGAGGAGTTTTTGATTTAGCTTTCATCTCCCTGAGCGTAAAGAACATCGGCGCAACTTTGATCCCGAATGTTTGATGTAATTTCCGGCTATTGGAATTTAACAGATTTCGCGCTAATTCTTTTTGTGATTCTGTTTTCACAATACAACAAAGATCAAAATCGGACAACGGCGTTTCTGCCCGTTTTGCAACACTACCAAATATCGTCGCATTAAGAACAGAGCGCTTCAATACTGAAGCAATCGTTTTTGTAATTTCTTTGAACAAGTCCTTTTCTGCCTGGTAGAGAGGAACAATTACTCGTTGCACCATATAGTGATTCCGATTCAGCGTAAAAATATGGTCTCTCCCACCACGCTGTCTATTGATGATACCTAATTGTTCAAGGACCGTCAATGCTTTTAAAGCGGAAAGAGGATGTATTCCCGAAAGCCGGGCCACTTCGTTTCCGGTATAACCGGAAGATGTATCCAAGAGCGAACGTAATACCGCAACTTGCGAGCCGTTCCGAAACACCTCATCGAGCACATGATAAATAACCATAACGAGCCTTTGGAAGTCTTGTTGTTTTTCCAATCCGTTTATATACTTTTCCATACAAATATACACTTTTGCATATAAAAGGCGAATGCACTCAATGCGTGTTCTCATCCTTGAAATAGTGAAGTTTCGATAATAGATGTGGGATGGAATCTAAAGATACTTCATAAGAATGAAGGTCTCCCAATCGAGGACTATCATTCCGAAACGAATAGGATACAACTTTATTGAGTTTCTTGATGTATAGAACTTTCCAGCAATAGTCCGGAACAGCTACTCTTCCGATGTATCTATTTTCAAACGCTGCTGAGCCACACCATACAAGAACACTATCAAAGTCTTTTACCAGTTTTCGAGTATGATCTTCAAGTTTCTTCCAACTACCTCGATTTAGCGCCGGAAATTGGGGTGTGATGTTTGAATAATAGAAGCTTTCTTCCATGGCAATCGAATCGCAGCCACAATCATAAGCATCCATCTGATGGCCTCGGCCGTATCCGGAATTTTTATAATCCTTATCCAGTGTTGTGAATTCAGGAATCAAAGGATCTGGCTTGAACCTTTTGGATCGCTTGTACCTTTGTTCACAATCGAGCATTGATCTGGTTAGCCAATATTTAACAACTAGCGGAAAGCGCTTCGACTTGCTAAAAGTTGTTGAGTAAAACTTGTGATGAATAGTAATGGTGTCGGTTACCCGGCTGAAAGTCGGTACAGGGAACAAAATGATAACCGAACCAACTATTAACGAATAGTTGATTCTCATGTTCAGCAACTCCTCGTTTTTAGAGAAAATCGCTGAAAGGAGCTTCAACAATCAGGCTGAGTTCGGATGAGTTCCCCCCCGCTACGAAAAAAGGCGAATCTGTTTTGAATTCGCCTTTTTATTTTTTCCACGCCGATTCAAACCCACGACATTAAACTTCGATAAAAATTTAATGCATTAAAACTAATTAGGTTAGATTGTCCCATCAACAACCACCCTGAATTTTCTTTTCTTGCTTTGCAACTTTTGGCTGCCTATTCTTCGCATCGGCAATCATCTGGGAAATTGTAATAGATGCATTTGCACGAAATGTATTCACATCTGTATCCCATCGGCTGCCTGTGCTTGCTATTGTTGGCATCAGGATGGTGCGTTGGAAATTCTCCAATCCGCCCTGAAGCATCGCGACATTCTCATATCCTAATTCTTGCAAGAGCAATGCCGCTGTCTTGCTCTCTTCTTCATTTTGTCCGATGACTACTTTAACCACGCGCCGATCAGAAAGAATCGGAGTCAATTCTTTTCCAAACAGGTCTTTTATCTGCACATTCACTGAGCCTGGCAACGCGAGCGTGGCAAATTGTTCCGGCATACGCATATCCACAACCTGTACGCTACTTTCCTTATCAATGATACGATACGCGAGCTCGTCAGGTGACATGATCTTCACTTTATGTGATGCACCGTATGATGCACTTTTGACTTTTTCTGTCAAGTGCGCTTGACGAGATGACATAAAAATAAAGACGACACCCAGCATGATAATACCGGCTCCGGCAATTTTATGCTTTAATGGTTTGAATTCTAATGATGGTGCAGAAGATTTATTTGCTTTTTTTTCTATTACCGTTGTTATTGTGAAAGCACCGACTGCGATGGCAATAAGTAGGAATGCAAAAAGCCCTTGCGAGATACCGAGAGAATCAAATACTTTGATCGGCCCTAATGCTGTCGATTCATAAAAAGTATGATAGAGCGGATAGAGTTCGCCGAATGCAAACACGCCTAGGATCCCACCGCCGACGAAGAACATAGCATCGATCTTTCCGATTGCTGCAGCGCAAACTGATGTACCGGGACAATAGCCTCCAATAATAAATCCAAATCCCATGATCACTCCGCCAACAATTGCTGGCATTAACCATGTCGGGTTCACATAAATGGATTGAAGGTCAAGGTAACCGAAATATGCCAGCAGTAAACTGCCACTCATTGCTGTCACAGCTGCGGTGAAGAATACGCGCAGTACGGTGAAATCATAACCGTAGAATACTCCTGCCAATCGGCGCGAAGAGGAAAAACCAGCTTGCTCCAAGACAAAACCGAAAGCAATGCCGATGAGCAGGGCAACGATCAAATTTAATTGATCGGAAATAAATTCAGGTACGAATGGTCCCATGGTCGTTTCTCCTATATCCACAACTTACGGAAGAAGTAAGCAATCATATATCCGGATCCGAAGATCGCCATCATTGTAATAAAGCCGGCTGTCGAAAGTACAGCCATACCGGTGAGTGCAGCACCGCTGGTGCATCCGCGAGCAAACTGAGCACCAATTCCGAATAAGGCACCTCCAATTGCTGCGAATATCCAACGCGATTTAACGCTGATGCGCGGACCGCCTTCACTCACAAATTTCAATCTGCCAGAAATCAAACCGGATAAAAATCCTCCGATCAAGACTCCGGCAACTTCAAAGACAATCCATGATTTTAGAGGATTGTCTTTTCCCGCACCGACGTACGATCCGTAAAACGATGATTGCTCAGCATGCGCTGGCGCGACACCGTCAACCGTCGCCACGACAATGCTTTTGATTGCTCCACTGGCACCGAGACCACGGCCTGTTATAAAAATTGCTGCCAGCAGTACAAGTCCTAAAAAGAAACCGGCAAGATACGGATTCATATACTTGGTTTTCATAATTATCTCCTCAATGACTCTTCTTGGATTTTTCGGGCGACGGTTGTTCCTCGGGTAAATCTTCATACCCTGTTAACATTGCTTTCAGGTTCGATGTAATCGTACTTCCAGTCGTAATCAGATAAATATGTGCGATGAAAAACGCCACGAGCAAAAAGGCACCAATTGTATGGAGGGTTGCAACCACCTTCAATCCGGCAATGTTCAAACTGATAACCTCGTATCGCTGCGGATATCGGTAAAACATATATACAAGCCCGCTGGAGACCATCAATGGTATAACGATTACTTTCAATCCGGCATAGACAAGCTTTTGTAGTGGATTTAATTTACTCAGTACTGTTTTCTTTGTAGGATGCGGTGCATTGCGAAATATTCCAAAAATATAATACTCCATCTGTGCTCGTAGGTTCTTTCGCGTAGGCAGGTACTGTCTCCATTCACCCGTTGTGGCATGCCAGAAGATGGCAAAGACAATCAAGACCAGAAATGCAATAGCAGCAATGTTGTGTAGTTTCACGGCTTGTTCGAAACCAAAAAAATGGATACTTCCATGAATTTCGAATCCAGTGAACCCGAGAAAGATAATCAACAGTGCTTGCATCCAATGCCAGAAGCGCTCGAATCCCTTATAAACATATTCGCGTTTCATGCCTTGTTCTCCTTCTGCTTTCTTGATGATACTATACGCACACCGCCATGAACAATCACACCAGCAAGCGTCAATAGTAGTAACCCGGTACCAAGATATTCGACCCAGGAAGTGTAATCTCTTCCTGGGATGTAGAATCCGGTAAGAGAAGCGATCCGTCCATTGTTGCGTGTGTGGCAATCTGCACACGGCACGGTTTTATTCTTAGGTGAGATCATATGATTCACTGGCCAAGTCATTTCAGTTTTTACAAAACCGTATTTACCACTATAGGGAAGATTAATTATCTTCATTCCTTCTTCGGAAGCTCTGTTCCAGTCAAACTCTTTCCAGTATCCTCCGTCCCCTTCCTTTGTTGAAACGGTCTTTGGCTGGATGAGATATTTGTATTGTGTGTCATAAATTTGATTCGCACGATGTATTTTCACCGGTACGATCTTTGAATCGGGATCATCATAACTGCCATAGAGTGTATTGATCTTCACAGGCGTTGATGGATCAATCGTATCTCCAACTAAATAATGTGAAGCAGTTCCATTAAACCAAATATAGTCCGGTTTCAAATTCTTTCCCCATACAAACGATCCTTTTATAGACATATAGACGTCTGTTCCATTGGAATCCGTTTCTTCGTAGGGTTTGCCGTCCTTCAGCTTTCCAGCTGTCGACCAATCCCAATAGAGTTTTGTCGGATTTACTTTGGCGTATTCCGGGATGTGACAGGTCTGGCAGGCGACCTTTAAAGTATGCTTATTAAGAATGTCATCTGTGTGAGGCAGCTCCGTGTGGCATTGCTCGCACTCGACTCGATTGCGATTCATTGAAGATACGGAATACATCTTGCCTAACATCTGATGCTTGCGCGCGGTATGGCAATCCACACACTGCATATCTTCGCCATCTGATGCCATATGGACATCAACATCACGAGAAGGATCGAATAATGCTTTTTCGAGGTCACCATGTTTCACATTATTACCGCCGCCGCCGAAGAAATGGCATGTGCCGCAATTCGCGCGCATGGGCTTTCCGACATGCTGAGCGACATTTGCTAAATCAACGGAAACATCAGGCATACCGGCTCCGCCAACTGCTTTTATATATGTGTTGCTATTATCGTGGCATGCGAGGCAGTCGACATTCAATGGATTTTTAAAATCAAATTTTTCATCTCCCCAGCCGTATCCAATATGGCATTTGTTGCAACTTTGTTCGTTGCCGGAAATACCGATGCAAAAATTGTTCAGAATATTTTTCTTGCCGAGCGTACGAATGCCTTTGCCTTCCACATATTCCTGTCGCTCCCAGTTCCAATGGCTGGATTGCATCACTTCTTTGTGGCGTTCATTATGGCAGGCGATACAAGCAGAAGTGACTTCCTGGGGTGTGGAAAAATGCTTTTTGAGTTGTGAAAATTGTGTATGGTCGACAGAGGGGGTTTCTTTCTGACGGTATTTCATACGCAGGGTCGAAAGCGGTGTCGTTGGCGTGCCATGGTCAGTCAGAGTCAACATGACTGTCAAACATATCACAAGAACACCAAGCCCAACGCTGATAATCGTTTTTTTCATGTCAATGGATTCCTTGTTTTAAGAGGAAGAATCTTGATACTCAGAGATGCTGAGTGATCGTTGAATCAATTTCTTAATATTCCCGCAATCGGATGAAAGTTGATACACTTTGCAGGCACGGCAATCGCGTGTTGCACAGTCAGTGTTATTTTGGTTGTAGGTCCAACATCCGGCATCGTGAGAACTATAAGCAGGACAATCGCTTCGCTTTTCTGAAGGGCAACTCACCATTTCCCAACAAGGTATCAATGAATGAATTTTGCGAATACCTTCCATACTGATTTTCTGTTCGTTAATAGCGTTGCGAATGCATCGAATACGTTCAATATCATCTTCTGTGTAGATACGCTGATTGCCCGCACTCTTTTGTATAAGCACTAACCCGCGTTTCTCATACAAGCGAAGTATTTGAACTGATACACCAAGCAATTTGGCAACTTCACCAATGGAATAGATTGTGAATTCTTTTGTCTCGGTTCTCATAACTACAATTATAATTAGCAAGTATTGTGCCGCATAAACATAAGCATTATTGCTAATTTTAGCAAATCGACCTTAAACTAAACACAGAATTGAAAAAAATAGCTATGAGTTTTATATAAAACAGGAATGAACAAAAAGGGAAAATAATGGTGAAATTGCCTTATGCAGAAACTCTTGCAAAGCAATTATTAGACAGTAAACCTAAAAAAAACCATGTGCTGCAACTGAATCGTTTCCACAGAAGAGAAGCCCACTTGTTTTGCAACGATAAGAATTTCTTCGGTTGTCAGACGGTGTTCTAATGGTGGGCCGCTTTCTTCTTGTTTATAGGGCCATTCAAGGATTGCTATCTGTCGTTTTGCAACACGTTTGGATTCAGAAAGTGCTTTGATGAGGTCATCGGATTCGTGCAGGACGTGACCTAGGAAAACGAGATCGAACGATTTATCTTTCGATGGTATCTCTTCAACGGTTCCCCGCAAAAATGTCCCGGTTGGAACAAATTCTTGAGCTGCTTTTAGCATTTCAGGATTCGGATCAATCCCGGTAATCTCTATTCCTCTTTTTGAAAATGCCTCTGCGAATATCCCGCTTCCTGTTCCTACATCCAGAACAGTCATTGTTTGAATTCCTTCAAGACAAAGATCAACAACTCGCTCTACTTCAAGGAGAGCAAGGCGTTGCGGCGCTCGAAGGCGTTCTATTTCTCTATTATATCTGCGTTCGTGCATGTCGGTTTTTAAATAAAATTATTTATTACTCCAATAGTGCGTTACTTTAGCTTGCAGAGATTGCGAAAGTGCCATACGAACAATGCTACTCGTGCATTCACTTTCAAACTTGCTGCAAGCCTTACTCACAATCCGTTCTGCTTCTTCTTTGGACCGTGCATCACGAATGCGTTTCTCAATTCCGGAGCAATGTTTCGCGATGAGTTCAGATTGTCGTGTCTGATTGAGTCGCAGAAATTGTTGCTCGTTGATTAGTTCTTCATTCCGCATTATTTCAATTACTTTCCATAGATCATTATTAATCCAACAAGTATAAGGAAAGCACCAAAAACTTTTCCAAGAATTTCATTTGATATTCCCGTAGCAAAGCGAGCACCAAGTAAGCTACCTACAACAAAACCGGCTGCGATAATTGCTGCTACTTTTATATCCACAAATCCCTGCTTGTAATATGTCCACGCTGCAAGAATACCAATAGGAGGAACCAGGAGAGCGCAAGTGTCGTTCCCTGTGCCTGCTGTTGTGAAAATCCGAAAAGAAGGACAAGAACCGGTCAATACATTATAGAATTTGAGACTGCCTTCTTGATTTCATCCTGTTGAGATGATGTTGAACAGAAAGGATCAATGGACACTGTCTGCCGAAATCAGTGAGACCAAGGAAAAGTGATGCAACCGAACCGATCAGCAGGTAATAACTCCTTGGGCTTCCCAAAATAAAGAGAATGATTCCAACTATACCAATTCCCTTTAATACATTTCTGATAATGATTCGTTGCTGCACGGAGTTTCCTTTAAACATTTTTCTTCTTTATCGTCGAAAGTTTCAGCGGCAAATACAACGGGCAGAAACCGATCGCGCTTGTCAATAAGAAGATGACGGCGAAGATGCCAAGAATGATGGTGACTGTTCCGGTGATTTGATCTGTGAAGTACAGAACTGCTATTACAGCAGCTACAAGAACGCGGACTAATTTATCGACGGATCCCATATTCTTTTTCATATCTAATGCTCCTTATTTGCGGGTGAATGATTTATACATAGGATGCAAGAAGCCCAAATTGGATTCTCTATCCTCGAATACATTTTATTGCAAAATGCTGAACCGTTTTCACTTCCCCCCTCATCTCATTATAAAGGATAACAGAAACACACATTTACTATAAGGAGAATAACCATGTCAGAACATCTTAACAAAGAATCCTTCCGTGATAAGGTCTTTAATTTTGAAAAGAACAAAGAGTGGAAATACGAGGGAAATCTGCCGGCACTCGTAGACTTTTGGGCACCTTGGTGCGGTCCGTGCCGTATGGTGAGTCCAGTCATCGATGAACTTTCCAAAGAATATGAAGGCAAGGTCAATTTCTACAAAGTAAATACAGACGAAGAGCAAGAACTTGCAGGGATATTCGGTATTCGAAGCATTCCATCACTGCTATTTATTCCGGTCACTGGAGAACCAAAGATGGCGATGGGCGCTTTACCGAAAAAGGAACTGAAGAGAATGATTGACACTGACTTGATTGCATCCATTCAAAAAGCAGCACTAATTCAATGAAACAAATTATTCTACGACTGAAAATATTCTTTACCGGTTCGATTTGGCGAAAACGGATATTTTTTTCTCTCATCGGGGCATTAGTCGGTTTTGCATACTATTACTATGTCGGATGCCGTTCCGGTGCATGTCCTATCTCAAGTAATCCATAGATAAGCACTGCGTATGGTGCTGGCATGGGTCTTATCTTGACAATGGGGGAACGTAAAAAGGAACAAACTTGAAGTTTACAATCAATTCGTCACAGTATGTAGGAAGCTTTTTAAATTCTGTTGCACAGCCTGCATGGGGCAAGAACTGACGCAATCCATACATTCTGCACATTTACTATCATCAATGACGGGCAAGCCTTTACCCTCTTGAGATATCGCTTCCATAGGACAAACTTTAATAATAGGACAACGATGGTTCTGCGGACATAAATTAGGATTTATTGTAAGTGCCATAGTATCATTTCCAAAATATTTAAGAATCCATATTTCTAATTCACGTGTTCAGTAATAGGATGCAGAATTAGGTAAAAGGGTTCGCCTAAAAGAAAAAGAATTACTCGAAGTGGAAATTGAGTGGAGCGATACGATTATAGCAGGCGATTATTTCTTCGTTATCATCAACGACAAACCGGCCATCAACTTTTTATGGGTTTGAGCTGAAATACTTGGAGTAGGGCAATTTCTATAGAGGAATACGGTTTTTTTCAGTGAATCAAGCTGCTTAGTGCACTTCGGACAGGTTTGAAAATGTTTCTTGATTTCGCGGCATCTTCGGGAATTCAAATGTTCATCCAGGTTTTCGCAGACATACTTTGCTACTTCGTTACAACGCAGCTTGTTTACAGTTTTCGTTTTCATACTTCCATATACTCCTGCAATTGTTTGCGAAGGAATACGCGGGCCCGGCGGAGTCTGGATTTCACTGCCGGGATAGAAACCTTAAGTATCTTAGCAGCTTCTTCTGAGGATCGTCCTTCAACGTCGCGTAAAATGAAAACAATCCTCTGCTCCATCGGGAGCTTCAGAATTGCATTATCGAGAAGCTCACGGAGTTCGTTGTTCACCATTTCATCCTGTGGGGTCTGTTTCAACGAAACGAGCGTTTGAAGTGATGTTCCATCGCTTTGATGTTCAGATTCTTCCTGCATGGTATCAGGCAATTCAAATGAAACAGTGGACTTATCTAACTTGCTTTTTCTTCTCTTCATCAGACAATTATTTGTAACGATCTGATAGAGCCACGTACTGAACTTTGCCTTTCCATTGAACTGGTGGAGTTTCCGATAAACATTTACAAATGTATCTTGCAGAGTCTCTTCAGCTTTTTCTTCATTGCGACAAACTTTATAGGCAAAACTGTAGACCGTCGATTCGTATTTTTTGACAAGAAGTGAAAACGCGCGCTGATCCCCCTTTTGCGCTTTGTGAACCAGTTCCGATTCGTTATCAATATTCTGAATTTGTTCTATTTCCATATATTGATAAGATACGAAGAGATCGGATGAAGAAACAGGGGGCGGACAGCAGAGGAAAGGAAAATAAAGAGCCAACCCCTCGGTTCATATCTTGAGAGGTTGGTTCATATAATATTTTACATTTTAATGTTGCCCGTGATGCAGATGAATGCGACGCGGGTCGTTATCAAGTGATCCGGCAGCAATTGCTCCAATCACTTCTTCGATAGTATGAAGTCCAGTGAGGACAGGAAGAAGGTTCGACCTACGAAGATGTTCGACAGCACCTTGCCCCATCCCGCGGACGACAACTGCCTGACAATCCAAAATGGGCGACACCATGGTTTGATGTCGTTGCTCATGCGCTTCACCGCTATGATGTTCATCGCCATGATGTGTGTGCTCATCTTCTGCCGGTGCAAAGGAATGATGACCAGCCTTCTTGCGCCGTTCCCGTTTGGTCACTTTTCCATCGGAGAAGATTAATACTTCATAAAAACGAGCCTGCCCAAAGTGCGAACTGACTGTTGTGCCATCATCTGTGGCTATTGCAATTGCTGAATTTTTAAAATCCATTTAACTACTCCTTATTATTGATTTTATGAATATTCATTGTTACAGCGATTTTTCTTTTTTTGGTTTATCACTGTTTTGGAGCGGCTGACAGCAGCGTCTGCAGTCTACGTGTTCCCGCTCGCTTAAGTCTCTTGATTGTCGTCGTCTGCAACGAGGGCATTGCAAATGCCTGCCTCTGCCAAATATAAATGCACCGCCGGATATTTCTAACCTGTGTCCATGTACAAGCGCCTTTGCAACTTTTGATCTCCCGGACTCAACGATTCTTCCAAACGTGGCGCGTGAAATGCCCATTTTTTTCGCAGCCTCTTCTTGAGAATGGCATTCTAAATCTGCAAGCCGCAAAGCTTCGAATTCATCCATCGTTAAAATGATAATCTCTTTCTGGATCAGACATCGTTCTTCATTAGCAGGGTGAAAAGAGTGTGCTGGTGGCGAAAAGGCAAGTCTTCGTAATCGTTTAGGTCGAGCCAAAGGAAATCCTTTATTGTCTATTAGTTCATTATGAGCATATGCTCATAACAATATAAGGCACATATATACAAAAATCAAGCTGGGTTTAGTTTTGAAAGAATAGATTCTGTGTTTCTGATTTCCCCATTGATTGGTCCTTCTTACGATTTTACGATTACGAATGCGTGCTATAATAAAATATTAAATATTTTTTTCTGAATTGATCACCCACGAAATAAGCCGTAATCGTAATCTTCTTCATTATCCAAGCCGAAATCAATGTTATCTTGAATTACGATTACAATTTAGGTTCACAAAGGAGTTTCGTAAATATCGAAGAGCTGTTCAGTAGTGAAAGTGCTTTCCCCCGTTACATTTTTGGCCGATTCTGAAAAGATTCGGCCACTTTTTTTTCATCACCCCGCTACGAACCCACGACACCAAGTAGTATATGATTATTTTACTCGCTCATTTTTAGAAGTGCAATGCGCTCATCATAACAAATTACATTCTATTCCCTCAACATTCTGAAACCCTTACCTATCACACAATATTATGCACGAACATCCACCTAAAGATCACAACGTGGAGATTATAGAGACTTCGTTCTCCAAGATTGATTTAATACTGGGTCAAGAATATCAGCTTTCTCCTTTGCCCATTTGATCCAATCCTTTAATTCTGCATTTATGTCTTGAAGAGTTTTCTCCGAGATGTACTTTTCTTCAACAGCTTTAATATATGTGCGTATTATGTTGCTTGTCTGCCATTTCTGGGCATCTTGTACCAAGGCCTGGATTCTTTCTTGCTCATTCTTTTTCTGCTCTTCTTTCAATCGCTCTTGTTCTCTTACTTCATCCCCTTTCTTACGACGTCTTTCCAATTCTTCATCTCTTTTTTTATCAAGAATTGCGGCCATAACGATGCCCAACACTACATCATTTACAATTTCTTCAAGTTTCATTGTTGGTGTGCCGCTCCATATTTTCCTGGCACCACTTACATAAATATTCACAAATTCAAAATAGAGTATCCCAGTTGGATGAAACACATATTTATTGTATGATTTCGGATCAGGATTATCTGACCGCTTCGTC